>Ga0073906_1000722_pt1 | contig 57982 bp, 53 predicted proteins | sample Inofromicrocosms_FD_65485 | JGI IMG/M metagenome (GOLD analysis project Ga0073906, IMG submission 65485) | Mouse cecum microbial communities from Vienna, Austria - Inoculum for glucosamine and mucus D2O microcosms | ecosystem: Host-associated > Mammals > Digestive system > Large intestine >...
TTCCGGTGTTTCGGTTTCATCAGGTGTCTCCGGTGTACCGTTCTCGTCCGGTGTTTCTGGTGTACCGCTTTCGTCCGGTGTTTCCGGTGTACCGCTTTCGTCCGGTGTTTCCGGTGTACCGTTCTCGTCCGGAGTTTCCGGTGTACCGCTCTCATCTGGAGTTTCTGGTGTACCGCCCTCGTCCGGTGTCTCCGGTGTACCGTTCTCGTCTGGTGTTTCTGGTGTACCGCTTTCGTCCGGTGTTTCCGGTGTACCGCTCTCATCTGGAGTTTCAGGTGTTCCGTTCTCGTCCGGTGTTTCCGGTGTACCGTTCTCGTCCGGTGTTTCCGGTGTACCGTTCTCGTCCGGTGTTACAGGCTTATCCTTAATGGTATAGTCAAAGGAACTGGAGCCGAACTGTATATTCCCGCTAAATTCCTTACAGATGACCTGACCCTCGTAGTGAGGGTTGTAGCCCTTGCCTTCACCGCCTCCTACGGAAGAACTGGGAGCCAGCAGACTTCCTACGCCGGAAGCAATGGTAACATTGTTTCCGCCTGGTACGTTTATCATTACCTTGGAATTTCCGGTCTTGTTTCCGCTTGTAAGCGAACCGCCGTTATAGTATGCTCCCCAGTCGAATACGAGGTTTACATCGCCCTCTCCCACAATATTCAGGATAACCGTAGAGCCATCGGGAACGTCGTATCTAAGCGCCATATTTTCAGAGGTCTTCATTGCGTTGTATTCTTCAACAGTCATGTTGAAGACATTAACGTCCGAATCACTTCCCTTTAGAGTGATCGTTCCGTATTCCGATTTGATGTAGCTGCTGTCGCTGCCGTTGCTGACAGTTGTTCCGCTGACCTGCGAGATAGCCGAGGACGTCTGTCTCAGCTCGTTAAAGGTATTCTGGAAATCAACGGTACAGTCCTCGCCCACTGCGACCCTGTCGCCGTTAAGCGTACCTACTACCGAACCGCCTACCTCAAAGCTTGAACCCTTGTGGTCAATACCCTCGCCCACGTCAACATTTCCGCCTACGGCAACAACTCCGGAGCCATCGCCTACATCGATATTGTTTTTGCCTGTCTGGGTATAGTTGCCCTCAACAAAAACATTGTATCCGTTTGCTCCTCCGAGAATGGAACGAACGCTCTCGGCAGCAGCCTCCGCCTCTTCGGCGCCGTCTTCCTCCACGGCAACTGTTTCAACAGCCGTAACGTCAGCAGGAGTATCAACAGTATTTTCTTCAACTGGAGCAGCTGTCTCATCGGCAGGAGTATCAATTACAGTCTCCTCAACCGATACCGTTTCATCGGCAGGTGTTTCGGCAACATTTTCCTCAACCGATGCAGATTCGTCAGCAGGAGTCTCGGCGGAGTCCTCCTCAACAGGCGCAGTATCGCCGGCAGGTGTTTCAGCAACGTTCTCCTCAGCCGGAGATTCCGTTTCCGTCTCTTCGACCTCTGATCCTACCGCCTCGGCAGCCTCGCCAGCTACCGCGTTTTCGTCGGTATTTACATCATCGTCTCCGTCGCCCATTGTGTCGGTCTCGGCTTCTTCCGATTCCTCTTCGTTTTCGCCGACGGCGATCTTGTGACCCATCATATCCGCTGCGCTTACGTCAGCCGCGCTTGCCGCAGGCGACTGAGCGGCAAACATACTTACCGCAAAAGTAAATGCGGCAACGGATTTTATGAGAGCCTTTTTCTTATTGTTTTCCATATGCAAAGCCTCCCTCTCAAAACTTTGTTATGAATTAAAACTTGATTCCGTACATATTCAAAAGAGCATAACTATACTCTTTATTCTTTACAAAAATTATATCATATAAATTGCAAAAAATCCACATTTTTTCAAATAATTTTTTAAAATTTTATACATATCTTTTTGTACAGAGTGCACAACGGCACGGTTTTACGCTAACATTACACCGCTTTAACACGCTTTGACATAAGCTCCTGATTAGACGCATAGTCAACCGCGGTATCCGCCGTAATTACACCCTCGCGGAATAATTTCAGCAGCGAGCCGTCCATGGTCTGCATTCCCGTCTCGGACTGGAGCACCGTGTCTATCTGGTGTGTTTTCTGCTCACGTATCATAGTTCTGATCGCACTGTTTACGTTCATTATCTCAAAAGCGGGGACAAGTCCTCCCTTAACGGAGGGGACAAGCTGCTGAGTAACGACAGCCCGAAGTACCATTGAAAGCTGCACTCTTATCTGGTGCTGCTGATTTGTGGGGAAAACATCTATGATTCGGTCTACCGTGTTCGCCGCTCCGTTTGTATGCAGGGTAGACAGAACAAGCTGACCTGTTTCGGCGGCGGTCATGGCTATGTTTATGGTCTCGAAGTCCCGCATCTCCCCAACAAGGATAACGTTGGGAGCCTGCCGCAAAGCAGCTCTGAGAGCGTCCACATAGCTGCTTGTATCTATGTTTATTTCACGTTGGCTGATTATGCATTTTTTGTGCTTGTGGAGAAATTCTATGGGATCCTCTATTGTTATTATATGTCCCTCGCTGTTTGTGTTGATACGGTCTATCATGCAGGAAAGGGTTGTGGACTTGCCGTTTCCCGCCGCTCCCGTAACAAGAACTATTCCGCTTTTTATTTCGGAAAGCTCCATAACGCTTTCGGGTATTCCCAGCTTTGCGCTGTCGGGAAGTTCAAAGGGCACGCACCGCAGTACCGCCGAGAACGAGCCTCTCTGGCGGTAGATATTCGCCCTGAATCTTCCCGTACCCTTTATGGAAAACGAGAAATCCATTTCACACTTCAAATCGTCGGGACTCGTTATATCCAGTCCTGCCAGCGAAAATATCTCAAACACCGCAGCTTTTATCTCGTCCGGCATAAGATAATTTTCTCCGGCTGAGACCACTCTGCCGTCGATCTTGAAAGCCAGAGCCGCGCCCGAGACCATGAAAATGTCCGACGCGCCCTTGTTTACTGCGTCCACAAGTATCTGCTTAACGTCCATGAAAATCAGTTCCTTTCGCTTTTATCGGGATACGGCGTTACCGCATATCGGGCATAGCCGCACAGTAATATCCCAGCTTATGAAAATTGTACCAGTCATTAATCTTGTTTTCCGGAGCGGCATTTACCGCAAGCAGTACTTCCCTGGCAAATTCAAGAGCCGCTGTGCCGTTTGCCGTAATGATATTTCCGCCGCGCACAGCCTGTTTATGGACATACAGCTTTTCTCCGCCGTAGGCTTCCCCCGCCCACTGTTTAAGGTCGTTGGGGTCGTTGCTCGTATGGGGGACGCTGTTCAGCAGTCCCAGAGTACCGAGGAAAGCGGAGGCGTCGCATATGCCGCCGAGCAGCTTTCCCTTTTCGGCGCAGTTTTCCGCAAGAGCGGAAACGCCGCGCGCCTCGGGAGTCCTCCAGGACATTCCGCCTATCAGTATCAATGCTTCGTAATCCTCGGGAACTGTATCCAAACCAAAATCGGGGACGGTTCTGAATCCGCCTATTGACGTGACCGCTTCTTGTGTGAGCGAAACGGTTTTTACCGAAAATTCGCCGTTACCCAGCATATTTACCGCCGAGGACAGATATGCCGCTTCCCAGTCGGCAAACTTATCCAAAATAAAAAGCAGAATCGTTTTCATGATATTACCTCCGTTTGCAATTTTATACTGAAATATTTTACAATTTTATTCGCCCAGCCATATTCCCAGCGGAGCGTCCTCCGTCTCTCCCGAGGAGACTGTCCGCCAGTTCAGTACTTCAAAATTTCCGTCCGAAAATTTTACCGTGCAGGAAATACTCTGCCTGTCGTTTATCGGCGTTTTCCAGCTTACGGTCAGACTGTCGGGAAGCGCTTCATACTCTGCTCCGCTTATCCCGTCAAGCTCCGCAAGCAGCATGAAATCCATATAATCCGAGTATCCGCTCACGACCGAATCTATTTCCGCGAGAGTACGCTTCGCCTCCAGGTCGGCGGCGTAGTATTCCGCCGTGTAGTCCGCGCTCCTTGCGCTGAATTTTCTTTCGTTTTCCGCCGCGGAAAACGAAAGTGCCGCTAAAGCCGTAAGACACAGCGTTACAAATATCATCATCAGCGAAAGATATCCCGTTCCTATTCCTGCGGGTCGTCTATTGGTTTTTGTATCATTCATTTGCGTCCGACCTCCGTTCAGCGGGAATGTATGCTCCCGAGGTTATACGGTACAGCTCTTCATTATCGGTATTCTCAAATTTTACGGACAGTATTTTCAGCGTGCCGCTGTCGGACTTCTCCGCCGTTTCGGCCAGGATCATAAAAATTTCGGGACTTTGGGGGAAATATTCGCAGTCCCCTGTAAGCGGCAGCTTTGCCTCCGCAGCGTATCCTCCGCCCTCAAGGTCTAAGTTAAGTATCTCGTAAGAACCGCTTCCGAAAAGCTCCTCAAGAGTTTGGGACAAGCTTCCCGACTCGGAAAATATTTCCGCCGCCGACTGAGCACAGAAAGACATTCTTTCCAGCCTTTCGCTTTCGCGGGAAAGCCTGCCGGAAGCCGCAAAAGCGTTCAGGATTACCGCCGAGGCAATGCTGAAAAACATAAGGACGATTATCATTTCCATAAAGAAAAGATTGAGCCGCCCGCCCGCAGGGACTGCCTTTATGGGACTTTTCACAGCCGTTTCCGCTCCTTTCCCGGTTTATTTTTCCTTGCCGCGGCAGTACGCCGTAAAGGAATGCCCGCTGTCCTCAGCCGTGACTTTTATCAGACCGTCCGTTTCCTCGATAACAAGGCTTTCCGCGCCGAACATTCTCTCGCCTCCCGCGTTTGGGGAATCCTCATTTTTCATTGAGTCCGCACCGGCAAAAAGCCTTTCAAAAACCGCGTCCCCGTCATGATATATCAGCGTTTCGTAACCGCTGTTCGTCAGCAAAAGCTCGCTTTCAGAGATCACCTCCGCGCTTTCGCTGGCGCGTATCTTGTTTGTTATGTACCTGACAGCCGCCGCAGAATTGAACGTACTGTCGTAATTTCCGCTGATACGTCCGTATGCCGAAGAGGCAACTGCAATGATTATCAGACAGCACACGGAAAATATCAGAAACAGCGTCATGCTTGCCGCCGAGCTGACCGTTTCCGCAAGACGTCCTGAGCCCGGTCTGTTCATTCCGCGCCCTCCTTTTCAATGACTGTCACCGTGGGACGTATATTCGCCCCGAAATAGCTGTAGTCCACAATATATTTGTCGCCGTTTATCCTTACGCCGTAATGCTTTTCAAGGTACTCCAGATCGGAAGGATATTCCCCCTCTATGGAGTAGCAGAGCAACGCGCCGTTCATGACCGAATTGTATACCGCTTCGGTACGCTTTTCACCGGCTGCCGAATCCGCGTTTCCAGCCGAAATAACAAACCATACAGCGACGGCTGCAAACAGCAGAACCGACAGCAAATACAGCTTGCTGCGATATTTCTTTTTCACAGTACCGTCAGCCGCCTTTCCGTTAGTCTTTCATATGCTTATCCTATAGACGTGATTATATCCGTCATGGGAAGCATTACCGCGATAAGCACCGCGCCGATTATTATTGCCAGTATGCCTATTATCACAGGCTCGATAAAGGATACCGCGCTGTATATCTTTCTGTCGCATTCGCGTCCGAGACGTTCGTCGATTTTTTTCCACGCCGCGTCGAAGGCTCCGGATTTGTACGCCACTTTAAGGGAACGTGCGTATATGGACGGCAGCAGCTTTGATTTTCCGATAGCGTCCGCGAAGTATTCTCCGTCCAGCACCATAGCCTCGCAGTCCTTGATCCTGCGCTTTACCGTTTTGTTTTCGGTAAGCTCTGCGGCAAGCTCCAGAGTCTGTTCGGGAGCTATCCCGCAGGCAGTCATCATGCTCATTGCCCCTGTAACGTCAGCCATAGCCACCGCTTCGGACATTCCTCCGGTCAGCACGAAGTTAGTAAATATTCCATAAAGCTTCCGTCTCGCCGCAGGTATCTGCATAAGCAGAGCTATAACAAGAGTTACCGCCAGCGCGGCAAGAAGTATCACCATTACCGCCGTTCCCAGACCGTAGGCAAAGGAAATGCTGTCCTCCACAACGGCAGCCGCGCTTTCGTCGAACTGCATGAATATCTCGCGGAACATGGGTATTACCTTTATCACCATAACAACGATGACAGCGGTCATCATCGCCAGCAGCAGCAGGGGGTGGGACACTGCGCTTTTGACCGTCTGCCTCAGTTCAGCCCTTTTGGAATAGTAGTCCGAAAGTCCGTTGAGGGTATCCTCCAGACGTCCCGTGACAGAACCTATCTTTACCATTTTCACCGCGTAGCCGGGAAATATCCCCGCTTTTCCCATAGCGGTAAAAAGCGCGGAATCATCGCTGTTCATATGCTCCGAAAGGATATTGGATATCTCCCTGAACCGCTTGTCCCCCGAATCCTCGGCAAAGACCTCCAGACCGTCTGCGACGGGTATTCCAGCCTCGAGTATCATGGCAAGCTGCTCACAGAAAAAAGCGGTCTCTTCGTTGGTAAGAATTTTCAGTGACATAATTTTATCCTCCGTCAATATCTGTACACCGCGGTATAATTTCCGTCATCGGAAATATACTCGGAAATTTTTTTCTTATCGGAATTGCCCGCATAAAAGGTCGCGTCGGCAATGTTGTATCCCTTTTTCTTCAGGAAAAGCTCCGGGGTTATCCAGCCGGTTTCGTCGGTGTAGACCTCGTTCCATGCATGATAAATATTAGGGTCTGCGTATCCTATGACGAGCCTTGCGGGAATGCCTCTGGAGCGGCACATAGCCGCAAACAGCGATGCGTAGTCGAAGCATATTCCCTTACCGGAAGAAAGCGTCCTGTCGGGGTCCGGGATATAGGCATTCCCCCCCGTTGACGAGGTATTGACAGTAGCCGCAAGCTGTTTGTCGTAAGAAATATTTTCGGCAATATATCCGAACACCGCCGCGATCTCCTCAACGTCTCCGCTTTTTCCCGCGCAGAGCTCCGCAGCTTTTTTTACGCAGTCGGAATTTTTTCCGAAGCTGACGTATTTGTTGGGGTAAAGAAAAGTATCGTTTTCATTCTTCATGGAAACGTCAAATTCTCCCGAAAGTATCAGCGCAAAGTTTTTTCCGGAAACGTGCTCATACACCTTTACGGTATAGCTTCCGCTGCCCATAAGCGGAATAAAATCCCGCGTGCCGTCAACGGAAACATCATGGTCGTACTGCACGCTTCCGTTTGTTATCCTCAGCTTTGCCTGCGCGCTTGAACCGCTGTACAGTACGGAGATATATCCGTCAGAGGCATTGCTGTAATCAAGCTCGGCTTTTTCCTCCGAAAAGACCGAAATGCCGCCTGCAAGAGGTACTTTTACATCGGGAATGATTATTTCGGCAGGCTTTTCAGACTTTGCGGCTGTAGTCTCCGAAACCGAAGCTGCGGTCGGATTAATTTCCGAATCGGAAAAAAGCTCTTCCGATGTCGTTTCCGCAGTATCGGAAACAGCTGATTCCGATACTGTAGTTTCCGAAGTATCCGCAGTGGAAACGTTCTGCCCTGATGAAATTTCGGTTATCGGCATCTCCGTTCCCGACGTACCCGAAACGCCTGCGGCATCTGTTTCCGAAACGGTCTCGGGAACTGTTTCCGCCGGCGTCTCCGATTCCGATACCTCCGTATTGTCCGTATCGGAAAAGACTGTGACCGAAGCCGTTGTATCCGGCGCGGTATCCGCTTCCGAAGCGGAGGAAATATTTTCGCCGCTGTTACAGGAGGAAAGCATGACCGCGAAAAGCAAAGCATATGTAAGAAAAATCTTTTTGCCGCTGTGACCGCGCATACAGTTCCTCCTTTCGGTTTATGATCTATAATAGTTTTTTTCAAATTCCAGAAGATATTTTTTAATATTGATATCCGCGCTGAATCCGCCGACAGTACCGTCCGAAGCCACTACCCTGTGACACGGCAGGACTATCAGGAAAGGATTTTTCCCCACGGCGTTCCCTGCGGCACGGCAGGCTTTCGGACTTCCTGCCGCAGCGGCAATCCCGCTGTAGGAAACAGTCTCGCCGTAAGGAATATCTGCAAGCGCGTTCCATACCCGAAGCCGGAAATCCGTGCCGCAAAGCCGCAGCGGAAGCTCAAACCTCCTCCGGTCTCCGGCAAAGTACTCCGCAAGCTGACGTTCCGCCTCGGCGGTAACAGTGTCTCCCGAAACGTCCCCGAAAGGTTCGGGGCACGAGCGTATCCCCGCCAGAGACGAACCGTCTGAGATTATTTCAAGGTGTCCGACGGGAGTATAGGTAAATATCCGTCCGCTCATTGTTCCTCATCGTTCCTTAACTGAATCGTAGTGTGTATGTTCTGCATTTCCCTGTCCAGCGCAAATATCTCGTCCGCGCAGACCTTTAGCCGCTTGCGCAGCTCCGGGGAAACGTCGTTGTCCGTTTTATATTTCAGCTTATGCTCCAGACTTGCCCAGAAGTCCATTGCGATGGTGCGTATCTGAATTTCTACGGGTATTGGGACAGGTCCGGCGGAAAGAAAAATTGGCACTTCGACTATAAGGTGCAGGCTTTTATAGCCCGACGGTTTGGGATTCTTTATGTAATCCCTTACTCTGGTGAGGGTAACGTCGTCCTGTCCCGTAAGAAGCTCGGCAACGCGGTATATGTCGTCGATATAGTTGCATATCACTCGTATTCCCGCCACGTCGGTTATGTTTGCGGACATTGATTCCACCGTTACGGGAAGTCCCTTTGCCTTAACTTTTTTAACTATGCTTTGAGGGGACTTGAGCCTCGACTCAATATGATGAATGGGATTGTAGGAAAACTTTGTCTGAAACTCCTCGTCTAGTATCTCAAGCTTTGTGCGTATCTCCTTTATACCCGCGCGGTATATCTGCATTCTTTCCGCAAAGCTGCGCATTGTCTGTTCTATATTCTGACCCTTGACAAGCTCAAAAGTCTCTTCAAAGCTGAATTTATTTTCAGTAATTGCAGTTGACATTTTGTTTACTTCCTTTATCGGATTTTTCCCCAAAGACCGCATTATCAAGATACAATTATTTTACCATTAATGTTTCCGTATGTCAACTGCACAGTGCAAATTTGGTACAAATCAGTTTATGTAAATTTTTGTTTAGTTTGTTTAACCGGCAGCCCCCGCGGGCTTAGTCGCCCCATGCGCAGATTTGGCAGATTTGATTGAACCATTACAAAAAAATGCCCCCTCAAGGGGGCTGAAACTTTTTATCATTGAATGCTTGCCGCCTACTGCTGCACAGACCGACCGCGGGCGAATCTAAGCAAAGCGTCCCGTTCATTGAGTATCCTTTCGTCTATGACCGCTTCCAGCATATCTTTTAAAACGGTTCCTATGGCTTCGCCTGTGAAACCAAGCTCCAGCATATCTCCGCCGTTTACTTTCAAGTCGGAAATCTGCAGGCACGGATCCTCTGCAATTATCCTCTCCGCTCGCTTCTGCATGGATTCAATTACCTGAACCCGCTCCATACAGAATCGGTGCTTGGCTCTGTTGTCTCCTTTCATTACTTCCATAAGCAGGAAATAATCCTCGTTTCCAAGAGTTGACAGCAGACGTTTTACCACCTTGTCATCGTTCACCGGAGTAACATAGTGATACCTAATAAGCTTTGATACCTGCTTTATAGTTTCTATCGGAAATCGCAGGCGGCGCATAACGTTTTCCGCAATGTCCGCGCTGAGTTTTTCGTGACCGTAGAAATGTCCGTTGCCCTCATCGTCAGTTTTAAGGCAGAACGGTTTGCCAATGTCATGGAGCATGAGCGCAAGGCGCACATTCGGATCGGCTTCGGAGCGTTCCACAGCGGAGGCTGTATGCGTCCAGACGTCATATATATGGTATTTGCTGTGCTGGTCAAAATCTATGCACGGCTCTATTTCGGGAACAATCTCGGCTATTACGTCCGAAAATTCGGTAAGCACTTCAAAAGGCGAAGTTCCGCACAAAAGCAGCAGGAGCTCCTTTGCGACCCTTTCTGCGGAAATTTCTTCAAGCAGGTCTTTCATTTTATGCGCCGCTTCCGCGGTGTTTTTTTCGGGACTGAATCCAAGCTCCGAAGCAAAGCGTAGAGCACGCATTATTCTGAGAGCGTCCTCTCCGAAGCGTTTTTCCGGGTCGCCCACACAGACTATCCGGCGGCGGAAAAGATCCTTCTGACCGCCGTAAAGGTCGATAAGTCCCCTGCGGGAATTATACGCCATTGCATTTACCGTAAAATCCCGTCTGGCAAGATCGTCCTCCAGCTTTGAGGAAAAAACAACGCTGTCGGGACGGCGGCGGTCGGAATAAGAGCCGTCCTTTCTGAAAGTCGTTACCTCAAAGCTTTCTCCATTCGTTATAACGGTAACGGTACCGTGCTTCAGACCCGTTTCAACCACCTTAAAATTACGGAAACACTGCTTTGTCTCTTCGGGGACAGCCGACGTCGCTACGTCGTAGTCCTTGGGCGTTCTGCCGAGAAGCTCGTCCCGGACGCAGCCGCCTACTATATACGCCTCATGTCCGTTCTTTTCAAGGATATCAATAACAGCTTTTACGTTTTTGGGCATACTTATAACCATTTGAAAGTCCCTCCTTATGTCAGGCATGATCACAAAATATTATTCGGGATTTGAATCCAATATAAAATCCAGTATCTTCCGGTTAAAATCTTCAGCTTCCTCGTAAGCTGCGTGTCCCAGCTCATCATACAGTAACAGCTTGCATTTGCAGCCGGAGGAGATAAGCTTTTCGGCGATATCCTCCGAAGCTTCTCCTGTAACTATTTTGTCCAGTTTTCCTCCGATAACTAAAACGGGGCATTTTATTTTATCGAGTTCGCCGTAAATATCGCAGGTAAGGCAGGCTTTTGCAAGGATAACAAACCTTTCGGGATCTTCAAGCTTTGTGAATTTTGATATCACAGGCAAAAGCCGCTTATACTTTTTCATATAGCTGTCCGAGTACATTTTGGGTATCATATCATTGACGACAGCTCCGATATCTCCGCTTCCGGCGCTTTTCACCCAGCCGTTCACGGCGGCTGTTACAGTCTCGTTCATTCGTGAAAGCGTTACTCCGAGAGTAAGCGTGCGCACAAGCTCCGGATAACGGACGGCAAGATACTGAGCAGCCATTCCTCCCTGAGAAATTCCGATAACATCCGCGCTTTTTATTCCGAGAGTCCTCATTGCTTCCGCGGTATCATCGGCTATACCGCTTACCGTAAAGCCCTCGCGTACCTCGTCCCGCCTGTCAAAAACGAAAACTTTAAAATCCCTTGCAAACACGCGGTACATATACGCCAGCGGAAAAGCCATTCCCTTTATGCTCCTCAGACTCAATCCGGGAATTATAACAAGCGGTCTTTCACCTTTGCCGAAGCTTATGTATTTTACGCGGCACGCTTCCGCTCCGTTTATTTCTAAAGTTGATTCTTTCGCTCCGTAAAGCATGGCGTGAGCTCCTTAACTACTTAAAATTATTAAAATTAAAAAATGTTTGATTTTTCCGTTTTGAACGTCAGAAATTTCAACGAATCCCGAAGAACGTTCCGCATATAATACTTGTGCCGGAAGAAAAACGGCAAAACCAAAAGGACGAAACGAACCGCAATTATGCGGACAACCCGCTGAAAGCGGATAAGCCGCAAAATGCGGACGCGGGGAATACTCCGCGTCTGTAATACCAATCTCCGACAGAAAGTTTAAAGCCAAAAGCAAAAACAGGATCGAATATTGGTATTTAAAAAAACGGTTCAGGGTCTGTCCGAAAAGGAGAATCGAAAATGAAAAACCCTTCAATTAAATGCGATGTAACAAGCTGCAAGTACAACATGGACACAGAACATTACTGCACACTGGACTGCATTCAGGTGGGTACTCATGAAAAGAACCCCACTGTTCCCGAATGCACCGATTGTCTCTCTTTCTCAAAGAAGAGCTGCTGCGGTTAAAAGGCTGAGCCTTTACCCATGCCGCCCTCTATAGAAGAAAGGAATCGCAGTATTCTTCCGAGACGATAAAAACGTTTTGGTGTAGGGTGCGCACAAAAGGCTGAAAGGCATAGAGCGAAGCTATATAAAAGCCGCTTGAACTTGCCTTGATAAGCGTCTTTATTAAAGAGACTGCTGGAAAAACCTTTTATCTCCTGCCTAAAGGGACGCTTTAAAAGCGTCCCTTAATTTTATTTTTGAACGTCAGTCACGAAGAAGCTCAAATCTGGGCTTTACATTGCCGTGGTCGTCAACATTCTCCAAAAACATATCGAGCGGGCGCACCCATACCACTGGCTTTCCGTGGATCTGCATATAAACCGCCTGCTCCGCGCAGGTCTCGTGATCCTTTGCAACGTTCAGCACAACATACTCTCCGCCCTTGAAATGCTTGTAGTGTCCGCCTATAACTATCTTTCTTCCCTCGGGAACGCCAAGTCCTCTTATACCGTTATTCTTATCGGGAACAGCGGGAGCGGCGGGTTCGGTAGACTTTTCCTCTGCGGCAGACTGTACCGCTTCGGGAGCTTCTTTAACCGGCTCGTTCTTAGGTGCGGATATTATTTCTTTCTGTTCCGGAACAGACTGTACGGCAGAGCCGTCCACAAGTATCATGGATTTGTTTTTGGGTACTGTTATCTCAGCGTTTCCTCCGTTTACGGTGAACTGTCTGCCGCTGAGGCGGTCGGCAAGCTTTCCGTAGGGCGTGCTGAATCTGAAAGTATAGTCTCCGTCGCTGATGTTCAGGGCGAAGTAAACTATCTCTCCGTTAAGCTCCCGCTTGAAAAGGAAAGTCTGATTTTTCAGCTCAATTTTTGCGTATGAACCCGACTGTACTGCGGGAAGTGAAAGGCGTATTGCTCCAAGCTCCGAAATATGGAGCATAAGCTTGTCGTTCATGTCGGGTATATTGTCCAGTTCAAGACAGGGACGGATAGCTCTGTCAGCGTCTTCACCTCTTCCCTTTTCTCCGCGTATGCCGAACTCGCTTCCGTAGTATACTGACGGAACGCCGTACATACCGTACATCATAGTATAGCAGCACTCAGCGTGATCCGGGTTTTTCAGTACCGACATAAGGCGCACAACGTCGTGGTTATCAAGGAAATTATACATATAGACGCTGCCGTACTGACCGTGCTGATACTCGATGGAATGGGCTATCTCAAAATAGTTGCGGTCGTTGTGGGAGGAATATATACCCTTATAGCACTGATAGTTTGTCACACAGTCAAACATATCTCCGTTCGCCCAGCGGTTATACTGACCGTGGATTATCTCTCCCATGAGCCAGAAATCAGGACGGAGCTCACGTGTAAAACGGTGTATGCGCTTTATGAAGTCCTCGGTAAGACAGTCTGCTGCGTCAAATCGGATACCGTCTATTCCCCATTTTTCTATCCACATTTTTACCGCGCCGAAAAGATGCTCCACTACCTCGTTGTTGTAAAGATTCAGCTTAACAAGGTTATAGTGACCGTTCCAGCCCTCGTAGGAAAAATTATCGCCGTATGGAGAACGTCCGCCGAAGTTCACGCCTGCGAACCAGTCCTTGCAGCGGGAATTTCCGCCGTTCTGCTGTACGTCTTTGAAAGCGTAATGATCTCTGCCCACGTGGTTGAAAACGCCGTCCAGAATAACTCGTATGCCGTTTTTATGGAGGGCGGAACAAACTTCCGCAAAGTCATCATTAGAGCCGAGACGCTTATCTATCGTGTAATAGTCGGTGGTATCATAGCCGTGTTCGAAGGACTCAAAAACAGGTCCGAAGTAAACGGCGTTGAAGTTCATTTTTTTAAGGTGGGGTATCCACTCGATTACTTTCAGTATCCTGCCTTTTTCGCCCGTTTCAGAAAATTCGGAGCGAAATTTTTCGCAGCCGCAGAAGCCAAGAGGATAAATATGGTAAACGTTTGTTTGCTCAATCCAATGCGACATTTTAAAAGACCTCGTTTCGTATAAAAAATAATTTACAAATATTATACCACATTTTTCTATACAATGCAAGCAAGTTCTTTCAAAAGCCTCGTAAATCAATTTTTATTTTATAAATTCTTGTTTATTTGTTTAGCGGAGAGTCGCCGTTACAAAGCAATGCTCCATCAATGGGGACTTATGTTTAGCTAAAAATAATTGATACCCATATCGTATCAGAATCACAGTAAATGCCTAAAATTTCTCTTTTACCAAATTGTAATTTGTATTTCTGCCCAAAATGTGCTATACTGTTATTATGTAGTGCTTACTAAAAATTGAGAGGTAACGTTATGACAGACCAGGAAATAAAAACGAAGATCATTCCCATGGCAAAGGGGATTACCGAAGAAGTTAAAAAAGCCGTAATCGGAAAGGACGAGATCGTCATAAAGACCTTGCTTGCCATAATTGCCGGGGGACATATTCTTCTTGACGATATCCCCGGTGTTGGAAAGACCACCCTCGCCCTTGCGTTTTCAAAGGCGATGTCGCTTGACTACAAGCGTATGCAGTTTACTCCCGACGTGCTTCCTGCCGACGTTACGGGATTTACCGTCTATAACAAGCGCACCGACAGCTTCGACTACAAGCCCGGCGCGGCTTTGTGCAGCCTTTTTCTCGCGGACGAGATAAACCGTACCTCCAGCAAGACCCAAAGCGCGCTTCTCGAAGCTATGGAAGAAGGCTCCGTCACCGTGGACGGCTGCACTCACCCGCTTCCGAAGCCGTTCATCGTTATAGCCACCCAGAACCCCATAGGCTCGGTGGGTACTCAAATGCTGCCCGAATCCCAGCTGGACAGGTTCATAGTCAGACTTACAATGGGATACCCCGATCTTGACAGCGAGATAGCCATACTTAAATCAAAGGGCGCGTCAAAGTCGGCGGACTCGATTTCTCCAGCTGCAAACGCCGACGACGTACTCATGCTGATAAGCGCTGCCGAGGAGGTCTTCATAGACGACCGGGTGTACAAATACCTCGCCTCCATTGCGGCGGCTACGCGCACCCACCCGCAGGTAAAGCTGGGACTGAGTCCGCGGGGAACGGTGGCTCTCACGTCAATGGCAAGAGCCGCAGCCCTTATGCGCGGACGTGGATACGTTATTCCCGACGATGTAAAATATATCCTCGGAGACGTTGCGGAGCACCGCATTATCCTGAGCGCAAAGGCAAAGGCGGCGGGCGTTACGGTGGCGGACGTTCTGCGCGATATAAGCGCACGGACTCCCGCGCCGTCCATACGATAACGGAAAGGGTTCGGCATGAAGCTTGTTTATTTTTTGATAATTCTCTGCTCTGCTGTTTTCTATGTGCTCTATATGGGAGACCTTTCGTTCTATCTGCTGGCGTTCCTGCTGGCAATGCCCGTTGTTTTGTACGCGGCTCTCGCAATAGGCTCTGCGTTCCTGAAAATAAAGGTGTACTGCGATTCCCCCGTAACAGAGCGTGGAAAAGCGGCGGCTATAAAAATAAACCTTTATAACCGCTCTTTTCTGCCTGTTTCCTCATGTATGGTAAAAATACGCTATACGGTGTCCGCACCATTTGAGGAGGAGCTTCCTTATGTACACACTGCCTACGTTCCCATCGGAGGACGGACAAGCGAAACTGTGTCGCTGAATTTTCTCCCGAAACACTGCGGGGCGATCTCGGTTACTGTCAGGAGCGTAAGGCTGCGCGACCTTATGGGGATAACCTCGGTGCGGAAAAAGGTCGGCTTCAGTACGCGCATAACAGTTCTCCCCGCTATACTTCCGGTCCCGCCGTCTATAGAGAGCAATTATGTCTACAACGCGGAAAGCAGCGTTTTCTCACGTGAAAAGCCCGGCGACGACCCGTCGGAAATTTTTATGCTGAGAGAGTACCGCGACGGTGACAGGCACAATCTTATCCATTGGAAGCTCAGCGGCAGGAGCGATAATTTTATCGTCAGGGAGCTTTCAAAGCCTGTGGGCAGCAGGATACTGATAATGGCTGACACGGGAAGCTGCCGTTCCGCCGAGGGTGCGGACAGAGTCCTTGAAGCTGCCGCCTCGGTATCCTGCTCTCTTGCCGAAAGCGGCGCGGCGCACACATTTGCTGTACCGTGCCTCGGCTACAGCCTGCGCGCCTCGGAGATCACAGATACCGATTCGCTCTGTGCTGAGCTTGCCGAAATATGCCGCGGCGTAAAGGAGCTTGAATACGGCAGCAGTATTGCCTACGTAACGGAAATATCCGACAGCGTTTTCATTGCAAACGGAGGCTTTTCAAGGGTGATAGCCGTTTCCGAACAGGACGGCGGAGCCTATGCGGACGAGCTTTCCTCCATATGCGGGGAAGCACGGCTGACGGTAATATGCACCGCTTCTCAGAGAGACAACGATACCGGCAGCGGCAGGGAAATTTCGGCTGTGGAATTTATCTACGCCGACGCGGAAAAGTTAAGCTCCGAGAATTTCGGATACTTCGGTAACGCCGACATTCCCCGCGAGGGATAAGTGCGGCGCAAAAACGGAAAGAGGCGCTACTCTTTCGTCGGAAGCTAAGCTTCAAGGAGAATGACAGCACCCTCTGACTGTACAGATTTATTATCTCACATTTCTGTGCGATATACAAGAGTTTTCATATGGGTTCTCTTTAAATTACCCATAAATATATTATACGAGGAGAATGAAAATGAACCGGCAGCACAGTCCCTCCGCGTCTGTCTCTGCGAGTATACTTGCAGACAAAAAGCGCGGCGGTTCAAAGCTTTCACCGGCAGCGGACTTTGCTCCGGCCGCCGTAAAGCTTCTTATAGCCTCCTGCGGCTGCATCGGTTCCTCGGCGGCTTTTTTGACCTGCATAGACCTGGGGATAAGCGCGGCATATGCGTTTTGGACTTTGCCTGTATGTCTGATCTTTACGTTCATTTTCAGCCTCCGCGAAAAATGGTTCCGCCGTGCGGGAGCACTGGTAATACTTGCGCTGACAGTGCCTGTCTTTATAAACAGATATGAAATCTGCGCCGGATTTGCCAATACGCTCAACTGCTTTCTCTCGACTATCCGCGAAGAGTACCGCGAAAAACCTTTTATAGAGCTTCTTGAGCCGGAGCTTGCGCTCAGCCATACGCGGACGTTTATTTTTTTCTGGGAATACATTATGTGCGCGTTTGCCTGTCACGCGGCGGTGAGAGGCAACTCCGCCTCGGGAGTATGCTGCTCCACCTGTATCCCTGTTTTCTCCGTTCTCATGTTCGGACTTGAACCCAACCTCGCCGCTTTTTTTGCAGTGATTGTGTGCTGGGCGGCTATGTTTGCTGTCGAGTCCAACGCGGCTGAAAATATCTCCGACTCGCGCTGCAAAAAATATTCCTCACACTGCGGATTCTATACAGCGGTGATCTCCGTGCTGTGCATTGCCGCGGTGTTTACGGCGTCCCGTATGTTCGGCTATGAACGTCCCGAAAAGCTGAATATCATGTACGACGAGGCTGTGGACTATTTCAGCGGCGGAGGAGTAAAGCAGGTCATAGACGACATAGTTACCATTGCCACGAGGAATATCGTCCCTACCGGAGCGATAAACCACGGCAAGCTGGGAGAGTTTGACGAGATATCCTTTGACGGCAAGACTGTTCTGGAGGTGACTGTCCCCAAGTCGGAGGATACAGTTTATCTGCGCGGTTTCGTAGGCTCCGTCTATACCGGCAGAAGCTGGGAGCAGCTCCCTGACGCAAAGCTCAAAGAGCTTGAACAGATAACCTCTTCCTTTGACACCGAGGGTCTTTCCCCTCTGCTTCTGGACGGATACAATTTAAAATACACTTCCGCAGAAATGCCTCGGCACAGCTTCTCAGTCAAAAATATCGCCGCAAATACCAACTATCTTTATATGCCGTACAATCTTGTGCCGGAAAGCGTTTCAAGGTACAAAATAAACGCGGGCAGCGGCTTCAGCGGTTCTGCAAAGTCGTATATAGGTCAGTTCTACGAACCGAAAAATTACAACGGATACCGCAACATCTTCCGCAAAAAATGGTCTACGCCGACGGCTTTGTCCGCAGACGAGGCGGCGTACAGAAGCTTTGTTTACCGTAATTACCTTGATCTGCCCGAAAGCTTTTCACCAGATGAGATCTTCGGCGAACATTACTATCAGTACATTACTGCAGAGGAGAGTATTACCGGAAAAAGCACCCTCGACGAGATGACCGTGCTGAACCGTAAAATATACTTTATTAAAAAGTGGCTAAGAGATAACTGCGAGTACAGCCTGAGCACGGGAAAACTGCCGGCGGGAAAGGATTTCGTGGATAATTTCCTTGAGACAGGCGAGGGAAGCTGTTCGCACTTTGCTTCGGCGGCGATAATAATGTGCCGTTATGCGGGAATTCCCGCCAGATACGCAGAGGGCTACATTATAAAGCCCAAGGATTTTCCCAAGGACATCTCTGTCGGCAGCTCCGCCGTTGTTGACGTTACAGACCTGCGCGGTCACGCGTGGGCGGAAATTTATCTTGACGGCTTCGGATGGTATCCGGTTGAGTTTACTTCCGGATACGGAAATATCCGCACTGCTGTTCCCACCGAAACAACGGTCTCCGAGCCTGAGACAGAAACGGAGACTGTTTCGGAAAGTGAAGAAATAACGGAGAGCGAGTACCCCGACGATCAGAGCGAAGCAGCACAGGAGAGTAACGGACAGCCCTCCGAAGCGGCGGAAGCTTCTCAGCCGCAGGAAACAACGGCGGTACAGGATCAGAATGCGGAAACCGACGTTTCCGGCGAAACCGCACAGACCGCAGATGTTTCGGATACGGCTTCTCCCGAGGTAAAAAAGCCTACTGTCGACTTCGGGGTTTTCGGCATAAAGGGCGGCGAACAGGTGGACGTTCTGTATGATCTGACATGGCTTGTGATGTTTGCTGTTATGCTTGTCATTATTCCTGCTGTGTTTATTATCCGCAGGAACGCCGCAGCGGCAAAACGGCGCAGAACATCTCTGCGAAGCGCTCAAGCCGCCGCTATGGACGATTACAGACGATTTGAAAAGCTGCTGAAATTAATGGAGATGCCCGAACAGGGAGCCATGAGCTGCGAGGACTACGTCAAAACGCTTTCCGAACGCTCGGAGCTTCTTTCGGACGGCAGCGCGGAATTTATCATCAGCTGCGCTCTCAAAGCCTCGTTCGGCGGCGATAGCCTTACCCGCAGCGAAGCCAATGAAATGCGGCTTGCGGTGAACAGTCTGGCAAAGCGTTTCTGTGCAAGGCTTTCACAGTTCGGAAAATTCAGGCTGAAATTTATTCACTGCATTCTCTGACTGCCGGAACATACGCAAAAACTGCGGTTAAGGAGCAATGCAAACTATAAGGGCTGCACTGTATTATGCGCAGCCCTTTCATATAATTTTTACCATCGCCGTTTTTTTGCTCAGGCTTCATACCCTGTAAAATCCTGCAAAGCATTTTGGAACGGCAATACTGCCTCCGCTTACGGAGATATCTCCCCCGAATGTGTATACGGCTTCTTTCGGCGAATATCCGCATTTGAAAGAAACCTCTTTGTCCGACGGGTTAAGGATAACAAGAATTTTTTCATCTCCCGCAGACCTGAGATAAGCGAACGGATAGGCGTTCCTCTCCGCAAAAACGAACTCTATTTCCCCGAGGCTTTCCAGAGCCTTATGGCTGCGGCGTATTTTTATCAGCTTTTTTACCTCGTTGAGAAGCGAATTTTCATCCGCAAGCTGATCTGCGGCGGTAGGTCTGTCTGCGCTTCCGTCAAGAGGGATATACAGCTTTTCGGACGGAGCTGAACTGAAGCCGGCATTTACCGAATCGTCCCACTGCATCGGACTTCTTGAGCCTGTTCTGCCGTAGCCGCCCTCCACCGACGTCAGATTTTCAACATACCGCATACCGATCTCGTCGCCGTAATAAATAAACGGCGCGCCCGGCATTGACAGCAGAAACGCAAACGCGACTTTCAGATTGTCTCCGCGGATATTCCGCGCAAGTCTGTCCATATCGTGATTTCCGGAAGGTATGCAGATAAGTCCGCTTTTGTTTGTTTTTTCGTAGTTTTCAATATACTTTGCAACGAACTCGGAAACGTCTCCGCCTCCTGTTCCAAAGTACGGCTTTTCACAGCGGAACAGGTCGTTGTAGCGGGACGGTCCGAAATGCAGCAGGAAATCCATATGGAAGCCGCCCTCAAGAGACTTGTCCGGTTCTCCCCACTCGGAGACCATTGCGGCTTCGGGAAATTCACGGTCTAAAAATTCACGGACGTTCTGCCAGAGCTTTATTGTGCCTTTGCCGTTATCGTCGTTTTTAACAAGTGAGCCTGCCATATCCACACGGAAACCGTCGCACCCGGTTTTCAGCCAGAAGCGCATAATATTTTTAAGTTCCTCAAGGGTAGCCTTTGCTCCTTCGCTGTCCATAGACTGCTGCCAGTTTTTACCGGGGTCCGGCTTGTAATATCCGTAATTCAGCGCAGGCTGGTGTGAGAAGAAATTAACGGCGCAGCAGCCGTCTCTATCGGAAATACCCTTTATGCTGCTGATACCCTGCGGTTCCTCCCATATGCTGTTTGTCCAGATATAGCGGTCGGTATATTCGTTTCTTCCTGCTTTCATTGACTCTCTGAACCACTTGTGATCAACGGATGTGTGCCCAGGAACAAGGTCGAGAAGAATGCGCATATCCCGCTTGTGTATCTCCTCAAAGAGCTTTTTCAGATCCTCGTTGGTTCCGTATCTGGGAGCGGCAGTATAGTAATCCGAAACGTCGTATCCCGCGTCTCCGAACGGGGACATAAAACAGGGATTCATCCATATGGCGTTACAGCCCAGCTCTTTAATATAGTCAAGCTTTTCAGCTATCCCGCCGAAATCGCCTATCCCGTCGGCGTTCGAGTCCTTAAAGGACTGGGGATAAATTTCATAGAAAACGGCGTGTTCAAGCCACTCGGGTTGATTTCTTCTCATAAAGGCATTCTTCCTTTCGATAATAAAACTATAAGCAATATCGGCTGCGGAATCCCGTTCGGCGGAACTTGTGTGCGGAAACGCCGCGGTTATGTGAACGCCGCATTGCCGTGCGGATACGGTTTCAATTTTCCGAACCCAAGTATATAGCATGGAAAGTTGTTTGTCAAGCGGTTTTCAGCAAGTATTTAACGCGAAAACGTTTCATTTTTTGACTTTGTAACATTGCACAAAATATTGGTTTTTCGGTTGTCAATATTAACAGGCAATTTATGGTATCCCATGTAATCGGACAAGTCAGCAGGACAAAAACAGGAGAGGACAAATATAAACATTGATTTATGTGTGTTTTTTAAAAAAGCTCTTGACAGAAAGAACGTTTTAGTATATAATTAATACGGACTTATTTTGTAATGTTGAAATACGGGATGCCGTGGTCCGGCGTGAACATAGTGTCTGAAACTGTCTGCGGCAAAACTGTCACAGATTTTTTTATTTTAGGCGTGATCTTATACGCTTTGAAAGGATATGACTGTAATGCGATCTAAACTTAAAACAACGGTTTCTTTTATCTGCGCGGTGTGTACGGCTGCAGCTGCGTTTTCCGCGTGCAATAAGGACGAAGCGTCAGCAGACGCGGGAAACAGCTTCGATCAAGCGGGCTATGAATCGCGTATAAGCGAGCTTGAAAGCCAGGTCGAATCCCTGAGAGCGGAAACTATGCCAAACGTTCAGTTCAGGAACAAGTCGGATTTCCTCCTCGGAAAGGACAATCCCGCCGTCAGCGAAGCCGCCGCTATCAAAGAGGAAATAATGGCTGACCTGCCCGAAACGATAATGATACGCGGTCAGGAGTACAGCACGTCCCTCACGTCCCTTACCCTTAATAATATGGGTCTTACAGACGAAGATATTGTTGAGCTGAAGTATATGGTAAATCTTACTGAGCTTCACATTTATCAGAATGAGCTTACAGACCTTACTCCGCTGAAAGGTCTTACGGGACTGAAAACCCTTTCCCTGTTCAAAAACAATATAAGCGACCTTTCTCCCATCGCGGGACTGATATCGCTGGAGGATCTTTATCTCAGATCAAACAACATTACCGACGTGTCACCTCTGGAAAACCTTACCGCGCTGGAAGTGCTTGACGTTTCCGAAAACAGCGTGTCCGACGTTACACCTCTTGCGGGACTCAGGAACCTTACATTGCTGCGGCTCAACGACAACAGCATTACCGATATTTCCGCGCTCAGCGGAATGAAGCAGATAGAAAGGCTTCATTTGCAGAACAACGGCGTTACGGACATTACTCCTGTAATGAACATGGCGGATCTGTCAGAGATATACCTTGAAAACAACAAGGTATCCGACGTGGAACCCCTTATGTCCCTGACCTCCCTTGGCTGGATAAAGCTTGGAGGGAATCCCGTGACAAACATTAAGCCGCTGACAAATCTTGTTAACCTCAAAAAGCTTTATATCGAGAACACCAACATACCCGAAGAGGAGCTTCAGGCCTTTAAGGAACAGCTTCCAGACGTTACGGTTGTAGAAAAATAGAAAAATAAATATCCGGAGGAAATAAAAATGATCATTATTCTCAGAAAAGACGCGCAGGCTGAATCGGTACGCAGACTGGAGGACGCTCTCAAAGCCAAGGGCATAAGCCCCAACCACATCGAGGGCGCGAACCAGAACATTATAGGTCTTGTGGGAGACACCTCCGTTGTGGACGTTGACAACGTTCTTGCGCAGGACTGCGTTGAAAGCGTCCGCAGGGTTCAGGAGCCGTACAAAAAGGCTAACCGCAAATTCCACCCCGACGATACCGTTATCCCCGTAAAGGACAGGCTTATCGGAAATGGTTCGCTGCAAATAATGGCGGGGCCATGCTCGGTGGAAAACGAAAAGCAGATAATCTCCACCGCTGTCGCCTGCAAGGAAGCGGGAGCAACAATGCTCCGCGGCGGCGCGTTCAAGCCGAGAACTTCCCCATATTCATTTCAGGGACTTGAGGGCGAGGGTATCAAGCTTCTGCTTAAGGCAAAACAGGAAACAGGTATGCCTATAGTTACCGAAATCATGAGCATAGCAGATCTTGACCTTTTTGCGGATGTGGACGTTATCCAGGTCGGCGCAAGAAATATGCAGAACTTTAAGCTGCTTAAGGCTCTGGGACAGTGCGACAAGCCCATACTGCTCAAGCGTGGTTTGGCAAACACTTTAGAGGAGCTCCTCATGTCCGCGGAGTACATCATGGCGGGCGGCAATATGAACGTTATTCTCTGCGAAAGAGGCATACGCACCTTTGAGACAATGACAAGAAATACCCTTGATATATCGGCTGTGCCGCTTCTCAAGCAGAAGTCCCACCTGCCGGTATGCGTCGATCCCTCCCACGCAACGGGAATCGTTTCGCTTATCGAGTCTATGTCTCTTGCAGCTGTTGCCGCGGGTGCGGACGCTCTCGAGATCGAAGTTCACTGCGACCCCAAGAGCGCGCTTTCCGACGGCGGTCAGCAGCTTACTCCCGATAAATTTGCGGAGATCATGAAAAAGGTAAAAAGCCTTGCGGAATACTTCGGCAGGACTGTGGGCTAACTCTTTTGACACTTTTACCCCTTTTTTAAACTGAGGATTGGATCTGATTTTATGCCAAATTCCAAAACAGAAAGAATTACCGTAAAGGCTTCGGGAAAGTACGACGTACTTATCGGCAGGGGGCTTCTGTCCGAATGCGGAGAATATATCAAAGAAGTTTCCGGAGCGGAAAAAATAGGTCTGATAACCGACGATAATGTAAACGCTCTTTACGGGGACGAGGTACAAAAGTCCCTTGAAAGCGCGGGCTTTTCGGTGTGCAGATTTGTTTTTCCCCACGGGGAGCAGTCCAAAACCACCGAAACGCTTGTTAAAATATGGAATTTTCTGTGTGAGAATAAATTCAGCCGCAGCGACTGCCTTGCGGCTCTCGGCGGCGGAGTAACAGGCGATATGACAGGTTTCGCGGCGGCTACCTATCTGCGCGGGATAGATTTCGTGCAGATACCTACCACGCTCCTTGCTCAGGTGGATTCCTCCGTGGGCGGCAAAACCGCGGTCGACCTCGCAGGAGGAAAAAATCTTGTGGGAGCCTTTAAACAACCGAAGCTTGTGCTGTGCGATACCGACACGCTGGAAACTCTTCCGGAAGAGTTTTTCACCGACGGCATGGGCGAGGTCGTTAAGCACGGCATGATAAAGTCCGCAAAGCTGTTTGAAAAGCTGGAAAGCTATACCACGGAAACTTTGCGCAAAGACAAGAACGCGCTTGACGATATAATAGCACAAAACGTCTCCATAAAAAGGGATGTTGTTCAGGCTGATGAGTTCGATACAGGCGAAAGAATGCTGCTGAACTTCGGTCACACCCTGGGACATTCCATAGAACAGTACTACAACTACACGGGTATAACCCACGGACAGGCTGTTGCGGCGGGAATGAAAATGATAACCGATATTGCCGAAAAGCATATGCTTGCCGAAAAAGGCACCTGCGAAAGGCTTGTGAAATGTCTTGACGGATACGGTCTGAACGTATCCGTGGAGCCGACTCTTGAGCAGCTCGGAAGCGCGTGCATGAACGACAAGAAGCGTTTCGGAGGTACCATAAATATCGTGATATGCTGCGACGTGGGCGCGTCTATGATAAGAAAAATGCCTGTGGAAAGCTTTTTTGCAATGCTTTCGGAGGCTTCCGAATGAACAAATTTTATACCAATATTCGGAAAGGAGGACTTGTTTTCCGTCTGTAAAATTTCCAAAGCCGGAAGACTGTCAGTTTATGAATGTTAGGATCAAGCCGTCAAAGCTTATAGGAAGGGTGAACGCGCCGTCCTCGAAAAGCTTTTCCCACCGTATGCTTATTGCGGCGGCGCTTGCGGGAGGAGTTTCCGAGATATCGAATATAAGCGCTTCTGAGGACATCGACGCCACCGTCGGCGCGCTTGCCGCTCTGGGAGCGAAAATTTTCCGCGAGGGAAATACTTACACTGTTATGGGGATAAAGACTCCTGCCGCTTCGGCTGTTATCGACTGCCGTGAAAGCGGTTCAACAATGAGATTTATCATACCCATAGCCGCGGCTTTGGGCTGCTCCTGCGAGTTCCGCGGAAAAGGAAAACTCCCGGAAAGACCCATAACTCCCTACATCAGGGAACTGGGCAAAAACGGAGCGGTAATTACCAAAACAGAGGGTGTAATGCCATTTGTGATGAACGGTACTCTTAAAGGCGGCAACTATGTTTTGGAGGGTGATATTTCCTCCCAGTTCATTACGGGACTGCTTTTCGCGCTTCCCTTATGCAGCGGGAACTCCGTAATAAGACTTGCTTCAAAGCTGGAATCAAAGCCCTATGCGGATATGACCGTTGAAGCCCTGTCCCGCTTCGGCATAAGCATTGACGAAAGTGAGGACAAGGACGGTCTGCCCGTTTACCGCATAAGAGGCGGTCAGAAGTACCGCAGCGCGGACGTTTCCGTGGAGGGTGATTACTCTCAGGCGGCGTTTTACTTCGTCGCCAACGCTCTCGGCTCGGAGGTGCAGGTGGACAACCTCATCGAAAATTCCGTGCAGGGAGATAAAAAGATACTTGAAATTATCGGCGGTATAAGCTATAATAAGATAAACGGTACGGGCGTAAAGAAACTTCCCGCGTTTACGGCGGACGTTTCCGATATCCCCGACCTTGTTCCCATACTTGCCGTGCTGGGCTGCTTTACCGACGGGACAAGCCGCATTACAGGCGCGAAACGCCTGAAGATAAAGGAAAGCGACCGTCTTGAAGCGATAGCCTCCGCGCTGGGAAATATCGGCGGGAAGATCACCGTAAAGGACGATTCCCTTGAGATCGAGCCTGTGGACGGCTTCCACAGCGGAGTAATAGACGGCTGCAATGACCACAGGATAGTTATGGCGTCCGCTATTGCGTCAACCATGGCTGACGGAGAAATAACCATTACGGGCGCGGAAGCGGTGGCGAAAAGCTATCCCGACTTTTGGACGGATTTCGCTTCTCTCGGCGGAAACATCGAATTTGAAAGAATATGACCGCTGCCGGTCTCCGGCTTCTAATATTTAATCTCTATCAGGAAAGGACTGATCGAATAAAATGTCTTCATTCTGGAACCACAATCTTACGATATCAATTTTCGGAGAATCCCACGGTCCCGCTATCGGAGTAGTGCTTGACAAGCTCCCCCCCGGTGAACATATCGACCCGGATGAGCTGCGCTGCTTTATGAACAGGCGCGCCCCCAAAAACGACGCTACCTCTACTCACAGGCGTGAAGCCGATATGCCCAACATTCTGTCGGGCATCTATAACGGCTATACCACCGGTACTCCCGTTGCTGCGTTCATAAACAACAGCGACACCCATTCTCAGGATTACGGCAACATCTCCAAGCTTGCCCGTCCCGGCCATGCGGACTATACCGGCGCGCTCCGCTACAAGGGCTTCAACGACGTCCGCGGCGGAGGGCATTTTTCCGGCAGGCTTACTGCTCCTCTTTGCTTTGCGGGGGCGGTATGCGGTCAGGTACTGGAGCGCAGGGGCATCTATACCGGTGCGCATATTTTGCAGGTTCACAATATCAAGGACAAGCAGTTCGATCCCTGCGGGGTTTCCAAGGAGGACATAGTTGCGCTCAGACATAAGAAATTTCCCGTACTTAACGATAAAAAGGGCGCGGCTATGGTTGAGGACATTGCCAAAGCCCGCGAAAGCCTTGACAGTCTGGGCGGAGTTGTAGAATGCGTTGTGACCAACGTTCCCGCAGGAATAGGCTCCCCCATTTTCGAGGGACTTGAAAACAGCATTGCTCAGCTTATTTTCGGCATACCCGCAGTAAAGGGCATAGAATTTGGTGCAGGTTTCCGTGCGGCTGAAATGCTGGGAAGCCAGAACAACGATGAATTTTATGTGGACGACCACGGTCATGTTCTTACCAAAACAAACAATCACGGAGGCATACTGGGCGGTATATCTTCGGGAATGCCCATAGTTTTCAGGGTTGCATTCAAGCCGACCCCGTCCATTGCCAGACCTCAGGAAACGGTGAATATCAGCTCTCTGACAAACGAAACCTTAGAGATCAAGGGCAGACACGACCCCTGCGTTGTCCCCAGAGCGGTGCCTTGTGTGGAGGCGGCGGCAAATATTGCTATACTCTCGCATATGCTTGATTATCCGAACTTCTGATTTTCCCGTTTGGGAAGGGGGATTTTATGTCGGCTAAGCGCGACGAGCTTTTCAAGGTCAATCATTACCGCTACAAGAAATTGCAGAAGCACTTCAAATTTTCGTTCTGGGCGGGTATTATCCCGTCGGGAGCGGTATTTGCCGTACTTGCGATTATTTACGCCATACGCGGACTTGCCATGCTTGCGGGAGCAAGTCTTGTTGTTGCGCAGAAAATATTAAACGAAGAACTCGGTACAAATGAATCATCTGGTCTTGGCTTTACCACGCCCTATGCGTTTTTGACTTATCTTTTCATAATAGCGGCAATCAACGCAGCGGCGTATTTTTTCAAGGCGCGCAAGTCTCATTATGTTCTGTTCGTTCTGCACGCGGCGGGAGCTATTTTCGGACTTATCGGCATGTTCACCGGGGCTGTGGGGAACGTATTCGGACTCTATATGCTTGCCTACGGCTGCTACGGAATGTGGCTGGAGGATTTCGTACGCAGGCTCTACAGGGAGCTTGACTATCTGTCCCTCCAGGACGGTTATCCCGACTTTATCGAGGCTATAAACGAACCGAAGGCGATGTCAAATTCGCTGGGACTGAGATATCACCAAAGCGAGTACCAAAAGCGGCTGAGGAAGGAAGCAAGGGAAGCTTCGGAAGCGGAAGGCAACACGGACTCGAATGAAAAAACGCTTCCTCCGCCTATGGAAATGGACGAGCTTTCAATAGATTCTCCCCCGCCTAAGGGTACGAGAAAAATAGATAATATGCTTTGATCCCAATACAATTACGGAGTTTTTATGAACGACTACAATTCTGCGGAGCTGACCTCCGCACACCGCGTCAGAGTACTCATATGCTATCTGCTCGACCGCTTAAAGCAGCCGGTCACAGAAGAGCAGCTTTACGAGATCGCCGAAGAGAGCGGCGTTATAAACTACTTTTACTACAGCGAGGCTTTGGAGGGACTGCTGAAAAACAATTCGCTGACCCGTACCGAAAGGGACGGAAAGGTCTATATAGAACCCACCGAAAAGGGACGCTTCGGCGCGGATTACTTCAACGACACCGTTCCGCTTTATTTCCGCAAGGAGATACTGAAAGCGGCGTTAAGCTATTTTGCGCGGCTGGAAAGGGAAAGCTCCGCGGATACGGATATTGCTGAAACAGACAACGGCTGCGAGGTGCGGTGCCGTATCGGCGACACAAACTACGACCTTATGCGGATAAGCCTGTACGCTCCCGATAGAGAGCAGGCGGAGCTTATCAGGGAAAAAATCATGCTCGACCCGGCAGGATTCTACCGCAGGGTACTGGGCTATGCTCTTGAAAATAAAGAGGAGCAGATCGAAGTGGATACGGACTAACAGGGGTATTGCTATAGCTTTACCTCTTTTTTAACAGTATGTTTTATAAATTAACTACAAGTACTTTATATATTGAATTATACTGAAAGGAATATAAAATGAGCTATATACGATTCAGGGATGTAAGCAAAAGCTTCGGCGGGAACGCAGTTCTGAAAGCCGTAGGCTTCGGGATAGAAAAGGGAGAGCTATGCGGATTTGCGGGCAGGAACGGCAGCGGAAAGACAGTGATTTTCAAGCTTATGACGGGTCTGCTTATACCCGATTCGGGAGAGATAACCGTCGGCGGCGAGAACTTCAACGCCAAACGGAAATTTCCCGATTCCCTCGGAGTTATGATAGAGACCCCCGGCTTTATCCCGCACTACAGCGGACTGAAAAATCTGAAAATACTCAATTCCATGAGTGCAGATCCCGTGCCCGCGGAGAATATAGCCGCACTTATGGAGAGGCTTGAACTTGACCCGAAAAACCGCCGTCCGGTAAAGACCTACTCTCTGGGAATGCGCCAGAAGCTGGGAATAATCCAGGCAGTGATGAACAAGCCCGAGCTGCTTGTACTGGACGAGCCAATGAACAGTCTGGACGACCGTTCCGTAGGTCTGGTGAGAGAGCTGTTCAAAGAGCTGAACGGCGCGGGAACAACAATAGTTATTGCAAGCCATATCGCGGAGGATATCGAGTCCCTCTGCACCAAAAAATTCCGCATAGATAATGCGTCCGTTTCAGAGGTGACAGCATGAATTTTTTTAAGGCGGACATAAAGCGTATCTTCACCGAACAGTCCTTTTGGCTCAGTATAGTTCTGGGCGCGGTACTGCTTTTCGGCGGTCTGGGGTACTGCCTTTCAGCAGAAGATTTTACAGAGGACGCTAACGGTCTTTACAGCAGGGCGCAGGCTCTTGCACTGCCCTTTGCGGCTCCGCTGCTGGCGGCAATGCCATACTCGGTAATGATAATGACCGAGCGGGAAACAAAATTCGGCGCGCTGATGATACTGAAACAAAGCGGTACGCACAAACAGCGCAAACAAAGCAAACAAAGCAGGCATTACCGGATAAAAAGATTTTTTACGGTCGGACTTTCGGGCGCCGCCGCGCTTTTCATACCTCATGCGGCAATGTTTGCGGTCTGCGCGGTTCTTGGGAATATGCCGGATATTCGGCTTCTTGCGCTTCCCGTGACTTTCGGCTTCGGCTGGGCGGCTTTATCCTACGGACTGACCTTTGTCAACCGTCAGCGGTACGTACCCCTCGTAATGCCGCAGGTGCTTTATCTTCTCGCCATATACGCGTTCCCCTATCTGAAGCTGGACAGATTTTATCCGCCGCTGGACATCTCGCCGGCTTTAAACGGCAGTATCATTACGACCGACCGCTTTGTGCTGCCCGCAGTACTGGCGTTGGCGGGACTGTTTCTGACCGCGTTCGGAAAGGAGGCTGACCGCCAATGAAAAAAACAAAAAGTCTGAGAGGTCTCCGTTTCAGCCTGACAGAACATATCCCAGCGGCGCGTTGGTGCCTTGCTCTGGCTGTTATAGCCTTTACGGCAACGGTAAGCGTCCGCAAATATATAGATTTGGCGGAGACTGCGGCGTTTTCCTCTTTTGAGGCAATGTTTCTGATAATTACCGATATTACCAATATCGTGTTCATTTATCTGCCGCTGTACCTTTTTACCGTGTGCGGAATAATGTTCGGCGGCGATTTCGGAGGAATAGATATCCTGCGGTGCGGAAGCCGCGGCAGGTGGCTTGCGGGAAAAGCCGTTACCTATGCGGTGAACACGGCGCTGTTTTTCGCGGCGGTACTGACGGCAAACCTTATCGTGTGCTCGCGGACGTTTGAGTTCAGCAGCGTATGGAGCAGCGGCTTTGTAGGATTCCGTACAATGACGGGAAGTCCCGCCGCCGATTTTTCGGCTCCGCCCCTACCGACAATAACCGGAGCCGCCGTTTCCGCGCTTTTGCTGTATCTGTTCTGCGGAATGATAAATATGTTTTTCTCATTGCTGACGGACAGGGAATCAACCGCGCTGTTTGTTTCCCTTTTTGCGGGGATAGCTCTGGGACTGCTGAATATGACAGAAGGCTCAAACGGCTTGGGAAGTCAGCTTCTGCGGTGCCTGGCGCTTGCGGCGTCGTCCGGGGCGGCGTATGTTTTCGCCTTAGCCGCTGTCAGCAAAAAGGATCTCGGCAGAGTGAAAACAGGGTAAAGCAGTGCCTTGAAAATTGCCGAACGAGCAGAGAATTTTTATTTGTAAAGACCTGCTAAACCGCTTTGTGAAATTTGTTATATTAGAAATGCTGAAAGGAGTACCATGAAGCTTCTGAAAATACTGATAATACTTGCTGTGGGAGTACTATGCACGGTCGCGGCAGCGTACAGTACCGAAGGCTACGCCGCCGAAACTGCCGCTCGTGAGAAAACCCTTGCCGAAGCGGTAATGCAGAGCCGTCTCGAGGAACAGCTCAAAAAAGCAGAAGAACAAGCCCGCCTTGAGCTTGAGGAGCAGGGGGAGACACTTGTGACCTCCGTTATTGGGACAAAGCCTGTTGTTACCGAACCGCCGGAGACGAAACCGTCCAAGACGGAACCGCCCGAAACCGAAGCGGAAACTTCCGCAGAGGAAATGTCAGGTACGGCGGCGGCTGAGACTTCCGCGGCAGAGGACAAAATAATCACGGACTATACGCGGGGAGGTATTCTTCCCGCAGACAGATCAGGTATACCAATAAAAACCATGTTCGGACTTACCGCCGCCGAGCAGGAAAAAGTTGTTAATTTCCTTATAGACCACTACTTTCTTGACGGTTTCAGGTACGCCGAGGCGGAGACCCGTCCGGAGCTGAGGGAGAAAAAGCTTCTTGCCGCGGAAATGGAAAGCAGCGTTGTTCAAAGCCTGAACATGGTAATGGACGCGGTGAACGTCAGCGACATATCGGCAATGCTGAACGCTGACTTCGGCGCTCTGAAAACGGAAGCGGAGTCCCTGAGAAATGATTTCGCGGAAAACTATCGCGGTGCAGGACAGTACGGCGAACAGTTTGCTGCGCTCTATGAGGACAGCCTGAAATATTTTGACAGGCTTATCCTCGCGCTTGGAAACGTGGAGGAGACCGCCAGGCAGTACTCCGAAGCGGCTAATCCTCTGCTTGCGCTGGGACTTCTCACAAGCGGCCTGAATAATGTGATAATCCCCGAAATAATGGGGGTTTTAGAGCAGTCCTTCGACCTTGTGGAGACCTCCCAGGAGATATTTCTGGAAGGGACGACAGGTACAAGACTGCTTACAAGAGACGAGGTTCGGGACATCATCACCAACCCCGCTTTGGTAACGGAAACAAATCTGCAATAAAAAATAGAAAGGATCACAAAAATGGACGCTGAAATCGAAGCTCTTATCGGCAACATCGAAAAGGTAATAGTAGGCAAGCGCACGCCTATAGTCCAAACCACTGCCGCACTTCTCATCGGCGGACACGTTCTTTTAGAGGACGTCCCCGGCGTGGGCAAGACCCAGCTTGCGGCAGCTATGGCAAAGTCTGTAAACGGCACGTTCAGCCGCGTGCAGATGACTCCCGACATAATGCCATCCGACATCACGGGCTTTTCCATGCTCAACCGCGAAACGGGAGACTTTGAGTACCGAAAGGGTGCGGCTTTCTGCAACTTTCTGCTTGCGGACGAAATAAACCGAGCTTCGCCGAAAGCCCAGTCCTCCCTTCTTGAGGTAATGGAGGAACGTCAGGTAAGCATTGACGGAAATACCTACGCCCTGCCCGAACCGTTTATGGTCATCGCCACCCAAAATCCGGTTGAGACCTACGGCACCTATCATCTTCCCGAGGCTCAGATGGACCGCTTTTCCATGAAGATAAGCATGGGTTATCCCACCGCTTCGGAGGAATCTGAGATACTGGACAGAAACGAAAACGACAACCCCATAACCCGTATATCAGCGGTATTGTCCACAGACGACATAATCGCTTTGCAGGAACAGGTGAAGAAAGTAAGGGCGTCCCAGAATGTCAAGGACTATATAATCTCTGTTGCAAACGCAACCCGCTCGGACGAGGGAATAAAGCTTGGAGTAAGTCCACGCGGAAGCATTGCGCTCTACAAATCCGCAAAGGCATGGGCTTTTATGGACGGCAGGAACTTCATCACTCCCCAGGACGTAAAGGACTGCTGCGTGTGCACCCTTGCCCACAGGATAATGCTGTCCCCGAAGGGCAAGTCCATGTACGAGACTCAGGAAAACGCTTTCGTGAAAATACTTGAGCGCATTCCCGTGCCGACGGAGTAACGCCCTATGATCTCAAAAATATTTATGTACCTTCTTGCGGTCTGGCTGTGCGTTATGTTTGCGCTGTACCTATCCGCGCCAATAGGCTGGACGTTCGTTTACATTTTCGTATGCGCCCCTGTTTTTTCCTTTTTGGTAACGTTGTTTCTGCACACTAAAAAAAGCATTGTACTTACTGCGGATGTGAACCGTACAATGCTTTATAAAAAGGAGACTGTTACTCTTAAAATAACCGCCGCTAACAACAGCCTCTTCCCCGTCCCTGCTGTAAAGCTGTTTCTTGCCGCTCCAGAAGGGCTGGAGTCCGTATCCTCTTACAAAAGCTGCGTGATAAGTATTCCCCCGCGTTCCGAAACAACGGTTGAAGTCATATACCGCGCAAAGGTATGGGGCAGCTGCCGTATAGGAGTAAGAAGCGCGGAGCTTCATGATTTTATGAAATTTTTCAGATTCCGCATGAGCTGCCCGCAGCCGGAAGAAAGCGGACTTCTCCACGTGATAAAGGTTTTTCCCGATATTCCCGAAATGGCGGGAGACGCTCCCATACTTCGGGCGGCTGCTGAAAACGCAAAGCTTGCCGACGACAGCGAAGAGACCAGAGAGACCGATAACGTTAACTGCTTTTCCGGAATGCCCGGCTACACACACAGGGAATATGCAGATGGCGACCCGATCAAAAGAATAAACTGGAAGCTGTCCTCAAAAAGGGACAAATACATGGTCAGGCTGGACGACGAGATCGAATCGGCACAGCAGAATATCGTTCTTGACAGCCGCGGCGGAAGCGATGTATACGAAAACGAAAGAGCGGTGGAGGGAGTACTCGCCGCCGCGCTGGGACTTCTCAAATGCGGTTTTGAATCTGCGGTTTGGTGTCGGTTCGCAGGCGCATGGGAAAGTTTTTCGGTTTCCGAACCCGCAGACGTTTCGTCTTTGCAGCTAAAGCTTGCGGACTACAGCTTTGCGGACGAAACCGAAAAATGCGGACGGCTTCCAGCAGACGAGCTTTCCGAAAGGGGAAGCTCGTCTGGAATACTTCTGTTTACATCGCTGTTTGACAAATCCTTGTCATCAGAGATAGCCTCAGCAGAGGATATGGGAATAATGTCCGCAGTAATAAGCTCCGATTCGGTTTCCGCCGGAAACGCCTATCAGATATGGAAGCTTAACGAGGATTATTCCGCAGAGCTTATTTCTAAAAGCTGAGCTTTTGCTCTTGCCGACGCCTGCGTCACTGAACCGCGGCGCTCTCACGGAACGGAATACAAGAACTAATTTCATCGCGGCATTAGTGCAATGAACAAATATTTGCTGTCTTAGAAAACGGCAGTAAAAAGTCTCATAAGATTTGCTGCCACGGCGCAGAAAACTATGCCGGCTGCCGTCGGAAGCAAGAACGCCGCCGCTGTCCATTTTAAGCTTCCCGTTTCCTTTTTTACGGTAATACAGGTCGTGGAGCAGGGAAAATGAAACAGCATGAAAATTACTGTGCATACGGCAGTTGTAAGAGTCCAGCCGTTTGCCGTAAGGATCTCTTTGAGCTGTCCCAGGTTCTCATATTCCACAATCTTTCCTGTGGAAAGATATGTCATAAGCATTATGGGAACAACTATCTCATTTGCGGGAAATCCCAAAATAAACGCCAAAAGAATTACTCCGTCAAGACCTATAAAACGCGCGAACGGATCAAGAAAGTCCGCCAACAGCGTAAGCAGCGCCGCGTCGCCTACCTTTACTGCTCCGAGAAGCCAGATGACGAGCCCTGCCGGAGCTGCTACAGCAACCGCTCTGCCGAGTACAAAAATCGTTCTGTCAAAAACGGAACGGACTATGACCTTTCCGATTTGAGGCTGCCGGTAAGGGGGAAGCTCCAGTGCAAACGAGGAGGGAACGCCTTTCAGAACTGTAGCCGAGAGAAGCCTTGACACAAGCAGGGTAAGCACCACTCCCAGTATTACCGCAGCTGTCAGTATTGCGACTGAAGCAAGACTTCCTGCAAATCCGACTGCTCCCGCAGTCATAAACATGGTAATTATTGCAATAAGCGTAGGAAATGCACCGCCATTCAAATGGCAACATATAACCGCACAAAGGCGGCTGAATTTTTTCTGAATTTTACAGCTAAATAATCGGGACTATCCGAAAACAGCCGGAACTTCATATGTTAAAAATAAAAGCAGGGACTGCTGCGTTCGGAATCAGTCCCTGCTTTAAATATTACTTTAAAAATCCGTCGATAATTTTCTGCTCCGCCTCTTCTTCGGTAAGACCTAAAGTCCGCAGCTTGATTATCTGCTCCCCCGCGATCTTTCCGATAGCCGCTTCGTGGATAAGTGACGCGTCGATGTTTCCCGCGTAAAGCTCCGGAGCCGCATTTACCCTGCCGTTGTCTGCAAGTATGGCGTCGCATTCAGAATGCCCCGTGCAGCGGCAGTTGCCCTTAATAACAGAGTGGTACTCCTGATAGGAATTGCCCTTTGCCACCGAACGTGAAACAAGGTCAACGCCAGAATCCTCGCCGTCAAGCGAAACTGAGAAATCCGACTTTGCGGTCTCGTCGCCGTCGGTGAGAAGCCTTTCACGGATAACAAGCTTTGCTCCCGCACCAAGCTTTGCGGTAGTAAGACGGTTTGTACTCGTCACGCCGCTTATTTGCATGGTATCCATTTCCATGTAGGAATTTTCGTCCATTACCACGTCGGTGACGGGATCGATACGTTTTGCTCCGCTGCCATTTCCCGTTCCTATGTGCTTTTCCTTGTAAAGCACACGGGCGTTCTTCCCGATAAAGAAGCGGTGTATACCGTTGTGGCGCGCTTCCTCCTCGTCGTCGGAATGAACTCCGCAGCCCGCAACAATGATAACGTCTGCGCCGTCCTCAACGTAAAAGTCGTTATAGACCAGATCGTTCACGCCGCCGCGGGTAACGCAGGCGGGAATGTACACAGTTTCTTTCTGTGCGCCCGAACCTATCTTAATGACTATGCCCGGATTGTCGGACTTGTTTTCTATTTTAATGTTTTCCGAGGACTGTCTGCCTGCGCAGCCGCTGTTCTCGCGTATATTATAGGCTCCCTTGAAAGATATAACGTTCCGGTCGGAGACTATTCCCAAAAGCTTTTCAGTAATGCTGTCCATATCAGAAATCCTCCTTTTCCGGTACAGTTCTGCCAAGTGGGCATTTTTCCCCGGAGCTGTTTTCTTTAAGAAGACCCGGGAGAATTTCCTCCCTGCTTCCCTCAGCGGAGACCTTTCCTCCGGAAATGACTATGATATAGTCTGCTATCTCCATGATCCTTTCCTGGTGGGAAATTATAAGCAGGGAACGTCCTCCCTCGTTTTTAAGACGTTCAAAAGCGTTTATGAGACTTCCGAAGCTCCACAGGTCGATACCCGCTTCAGGCTCATCGAAAACAAGCATGGAAGCATTTTTTCTCGCCAGAACCGTAGCTATCTCTATGCGCTTGCTTTCGCCTCCGGAAAGGCTTGCGTCCGCTTCTCTGTTCATATATTCGCGGGCGCACAGACCTACATCGCCGAGTATACCGCATATGAACTCGTTATCGAGCTTCCGCTCAGCGGACGTTTCTATCAGGTCGCGGACAGTAAGTCCTTTAAAGCGTACGGGCTGCTGAAAGGCGTAAGCAATGCCTTGACGGGCGCGTTCTGTGATGTTGTATTCTGTGATGTCGGTACCGTCAAGAAAAATTTCACCCTCTGTGGGGCTATAGAGACCTGCGATCATCTTCGCAATCGACGTCTTTCCTCCGCCGTTGGGTCCCGTTACCACGGTAAGCTTTCCATCGGGTATCTTCATATTTACGCCTTTGAGTATTTCCTCGCCCTCGGGAAGTCTCCAGCGAACATTTTTAAGCTCAAGCATATTTTAAAATTCCTCTTTTCTGCCGTATGGTACACCGGACGCAAATCCGGTTAAAAGCGTGCGCATAGGATATGTGCGAAAACGCATATCGGAGCTTCCGCCTGATTTTTATGTCTGCATTTCGGGTCCGTATAAAACATTATCTGCAATTTGTATCTGTAAATTCACTGAGTGCTGATAACAAGTATATTATACCATATTAGTATGCAATAGTCAATAGCTTTAAATCATGTTAATTGGTTTTCTGTTTTTTAACTTTTGTGACGGTCATAATAATACTACTGACAAACTTATATTGATTTAAGTAAGCGGATTTTGGTTCACGGAAATCAATTTTGCTGATATAAATTCGATTTCAGCGCCATTATTCAAAAAAATGTTGAAATTTCGTTGCAAATATGATATAATATTATATAACTATTCGGAAACAGCTTTTAGGAGGAAAAAATGAGCCGCGCAGATGAAATTTTTATCTCAAACGTTAAAGATATACTGGAAAACGGAATCTCCGACGAAAATATGGAGGTGCGTCCCAAATGGCAGGACGGTACGCCAGCGCATACAATAAAAAAATTCGGCATCGTCAACCGTTACGATCTTGCGGAGGAGTTTCCCATAATTACTCTGCGCAGAACGTTTTTCAAGACCGCAGTCAAGGAAATTTTGTGGATATGGCAGAAAAAGTCAAACAATATAAACGATCTTGACGCTCACATATGGGACAGCTGGGCAGACGAGAGAGGCTCTATCGGCAAGGCTTACGGCTACCAGCTGGGCGTAAAGCACCGCTACCCCGAGGGAGAATTTGACCAGGTTGACAGGGTTCTGTATGATCTGAAAAACAATCCCGCAAGCCGCAGGATACTGACAAACCTGTACAATCATCACGACCTGTCGGAAATGCATCTGTACCCCTGCGCTTACAGCATGACCTTCAACGTGTCCGGAAACAGGCTTAACGCCGTTTTGAACCAGCGTTCCCAGGATTTTCTTGCGGCTAACGGCATAAACGTCTGCCAATATGCGGCGCTTGTGCATATGTTTGCGCAGGTAAGCGGTCTGGAAGCCGGAGAGCTTGTCCACGTTATTGCGGACGCCCATATTTACGACAGACATATTCCAGTAATAAAAGAACTTATCGAGCGGAAGTCCCACCCTGCGCCGAAATTTATTATTGATAAATCCGTAACGGATTTTTACGGTTTTACTCCAGACAGTTTTGCTCTGGAGGGATACGAATACAACGAGGAGAAGGTAAAATTTCCCGTGGCAATTTAGGCTGTTTTCGTCATTTTAAACGCGAATTTTGTCAAATGGGGCTTTCGAGAACGGTTTTGTGATACAGTTAAAAGGAGAAGTTTTATGATAACAGCAATTGCGGCGGTAAGCCAAAACTGGGGTATAGGAAAAAACAATGACTTGCTTTTTAACATTTCCGAGGATAAAAAATTTTTCCGCAGGACTACCCTGAACCATACGGTGATAATGGGCAGGAAAACTCTTGAAAGTCTGCCGGGCGGAAAACCTTTCAAGGACAGGAACAATATCGTTCTGTCACGGAACAAAAGCTTTTACTGCGGGGACGCGGCAGTATGCGTGAGCGTTGAGGAAGTGCTTGCGCTGCTGAACAATAATGAGGAAAGCTTTGTTGTGGGCGGCGGAGAGGTCTACAAGGCGATGTTGCCGTACTGCGGAAAAGCGATAATCACAAAGGTAAATGCAAGTCCAGAGGCGGCTGTGTTTTTCCCGAACCTCGATAACGACGAAAGCTGGGAGCTGACGGAACAGTCGGAGGAATACAGCTGTGAGGGATTGAAATATCGTTTTTGTACATATGCAAGGAAATAAAACGACAAGATAGGAGATTATTATGGACAAGCTGGAGCAGCTCAGACAATGGATAAACGAATCGGAGCGCATTGTGTTCTTCGGCGGCGCGGGAGTTTCCACCGAAAGCGGCATACCCGATTTCCGCAGCGTGGACGGTCTTTACAACCAGAAATACAAATACCCTCCCGAAACGATTTTAAGCAGGACTTTTTACTGCAGTCACCTTGCTGATTTTTACGAGTTCTACCGCGACAAGCTCCTCAACCTTGACGCTAAGCCCAACAAGGCGCACTACGCTCTTGCGAAGCTTGAGGAAACAGGAAAGCTTACGGCTGTAGTGACCCAGAATATAGACGGTCTGCACCAGGCGGCAGGCAGCAAAACAGTATATGAGCTTCACGGCTCGGTGCACAGGAATTACTGTCTCAGGTGCGGAAAAATGCACCCCGCCGAATATATCAAAAGCGTGGACGGACCTCCCCCATGCCTTGACTGCGGAGGTTTGGTAAAGCCCGACGTTGTGCTGTACGAGGAGGGTCTGAACACCGCAACGGTGCAGGGAGCAACAAAGGCTATTACGGAAGCGGATATGCTTATCATCGGGGGCACGTCCCTGTCGGTCTACCCTGCAAGCGGGCTTATTGAGTACTACAGCGGAAACAGGCTTGTGCTGATAAACAAGACCCCCACCGAAAAGGACGGCAGGGCTGACCTGCTCATCCATGACAGCATAGGCGCGGCGCTGGACTTTGCGTTGGAAAGTTTTAAATAATCTAGCGCCATAAAGATAGCGAGTCTAACGGAGGATATTAAATGAATAAAAAAATAAGTGGAACAATCAGTATTTTTCTAATTGGGATTTTGATTGCAGGACTATATAAATTGTTAAGTAATGAAGGAACTTCAACACATGACATTGAATCATTATCTGATGATGACCTTAAAACAATGCGAGAAAAGGTTAGACAATGCTATTGTACTGCTAATAATTTTTCATTAGCAGTTAAATTGGAGAACTTATTACATATGTTTGATGCTGAAACGAGAAAAAGAACGGCAAATGAAAACAATAATTATGAATTTCCAAAACATGGTGAACATGGCTGGCATTTACCAAGTGATGATAATTAATTCAAATTTGTTTGGCAAATAAACTTTGATTTTATTTTTAAAAGGAGAACTTAGTAATATGAACTTACCAAACTTTTACGTTGACGACATCATCAAACGCGCACTGGCAGAGGACATCAACTACATAGACCTTGCCACTGATTACCTGCTTGACGACGAGGAAGTCTCCACGGCGAACTTTGTGTCAAAGGCGGAGGGCGTTCTCTGCGGAATAGACTGCGCGCTGAGGGTGTTCACTCTTATCGACAGCGATGTGAAATCCGAAATAAAAATAAAGGACGGCGGAAAGGTCTCCAAGGGAGACGTTATAGCAACCGTTACGGGACGCACAAAATCTATTTTAAAAGGCGAAAGGACGGCTCTGAACATTTTGCAGCATATGTCCGGAATTGCCTCTGAGACCGCAAAATACGTTGCCTGCTGCGAGGGAACGAATTGTTCCATTGCCGAAACGAGAAAGACTCTTCCCGGACTGCGCGCCCTTGAAAAATACGCCGTAGTTGTCGGAGGAGGAAAAAATCACCGCTTTAATCTGTCAGACGGAGCAATGCTAAAGGACAACCACATAGACGCTTACGGAAGCCTTACAAACGCTGTTGCGGCTCTGCGCGCCAAGGTTGGACACATGGTAAAAATCGAAGTTGAGGTACGTAACTTCGACGAGCTTTGGGAGGCTTTAAACTGCAAAGCGGACGTTATTATGCTTGACAATATGACCACGGAGCAAATGGCTGAGTGCGTTAAAATCGCGGGCGGCAAGTCTGTACTCGAAGCTTCGGGAAATATCACTCTTGCCAACGCTGCTGAGGTAGCAAGAACAGGTGTGGATATTATTTCCGTGGGAGCATTGACTCACTCGGTAAAGGCGTTTGATATATCTCTCAGGATAGCCAAATAATTCGGGGAAAATCGGGGAATATGTTTTAAAAAGGATTTTTAATTATGAATAAAATTTTTTCACTTGGCATCGACGTTGGCTCAACAACGGTAAAGACGGTCATTCTGGACGAGGCCGGAAATATTATCCGTTCGCGGTATCAGCGGCATTTTTCAAAGGTACGGGAGACCGTGGAAGAACAGCTTTCCGAAATAGCTGAAGAATATTCCGGCTGCAGATTCCGTCTGAGCATAACAGGCTCGGCGGGTCTTGGTCTTGCAAACGCATCGGGACTTCCATTTGTGCAGGAGGTCTTCGGCGCGTTTATCGCGGTAAAAAACAGCTATCCTGACGCAGACGTTGTTATCGAGCTCGGCGGCGAGGACGCAAAAATAATCTTCCTGACAGGGGGCGTTGAACAGCGTATGAACGGTTCCTGCGCGGGCGGCACGGGAGCGTTTATCGACCAGATGGCTACGCTTTTAGGTATTACTACGGACGAACTTGACAGGCTTGCCCTCAATGCGGAAAAACTTTATCCCATCGCTTCACGCTGCGGAGTTTTTGCAAAGTCAGACATTCAGCCTCTGCTCAATCAGGGCGCGAAGCGTGAGGACATCGCCGCTTCAATTTTTCAGGCGGTTGTTGACCAGACCGTTTCGGGACTTGCTCAGGGCCGCGAGATAAAGGGTAAAGTCCTTTTTTTGGGCGGACCTCTTTCGTTCCAGAAAGGACTTCGCAAGGCGTTTGTGAACTCCCTGAAGCTTTCCGATGAGAATGCGGTATTTCCCGAAAACGCTCCTTGTTTTATGGCGTACGGCTGCGCTCTGCACGCCAAAGATACCTGCGAGCCTATGCCAATTGACGAGATAACCGAGCGTCTGAAAAACGCCGAGATGAAAGACGATATAATCACGGGTCAGCCTCTTTTCGGATCCAAGGAGGAGTACGAAAGCTTTGTGGCGCGCCACAGGCAGTTCGACCTTAAATACGCCGATATAAACAATTACGAGGGAGAGGCCTACCTTGGCGTAGACGCGGGTTCAACAACCACAAAGCTGGTGCTTATCACCCCAAAGGGCGAGCTTTTGTATCAGCACTACTGCTCCAGCATGGGCAGACCGCTGGATATTATTTCCTCAAAGCTTAAAGATATCTACGCGCTTACGGGAGACAGAGTCAAAATAGTTTCCTCGGCGGTAACAGGCTACGGCGAGGACCTTATCAAGGCTGGTCTGGGAATAGATCACGGCATTGTTGAGACAGTAGCTCACTATAAGGCGGCAAGCTTTTTCGAGCCGGACGTTGATTTTATTATCGACATCGGCGGGCAGGACATAAAGTGCTTCAAAATAAAAAACAAGGCTATCGACAGCATTATGCTGAACGAGGCTTGTTCCTCCGGCTGCGGATCGTTTATTCAGACATTCGCGCTGGCTATGGGTTACGACATTGCGGAATTTTCACAGCTTGGACTTTTTGCTGAGCGTCCCGTTGACTTGGGTTCACGGTGTACCGTTTTCATGAACAGCTCCGTAAAGCAGGCGCAAAAGGACGGCGCGTCAGTGGAGGATATTTCCGCTGGACTTTCCTCGTCTATTATCAAAAATGCAGTCTACAAGGTAATACGCGCAAAATCCGTGGACGAGCTTGGCAAGCACATTGTTGTTCAGGGCGGTACGTTTTTGAACGACGCGGTTCTGCGTTCCTTTGAGCTGGAGCTTGGCAGGAACGTTGTCCGTCCTGCTATCGCGGGACTTATGGGAGCGTTCGGCTGCGCTCTGTACGCTATGGAACACAAGGGAGAAAAGTCATCTATAATTACTGCGGAACAGCTTGAAGACTTTACTTATTCCGCAAAGCAGCGCACCTGCGGAGGCTGTACGGCGCACTGCAATCTTACGGTGATAAGCTTCGGAGACAAAACTAACGGCAGAAAATTCATCAGCGGAAACCGCTGCGAAAAGGGCGCGGGTATCGCTTTGACCGAGGAGAAGCTTTGTCTTTACGATTACAAATACAACCGCCTTTTAAGCGTGACGAACGAGAAGCCCTCTTCTCCCAAAGCAAAGGTAGGGATACCTCTTTGTCTGGGATTCTATGAGCAGCTGCCGTTCTGGCACAGGGTGTTTACCGATCTGGGCTTTGAGGTTATCGTCAGCGAGGAAAGCTCCCGCGACATCTACTACAAGGGTCAGCACACTATTCCCTCGGACACAGTATGCTACCCCGCGAAGCTTGCTCACGGACATATTCTCAGTCTTTTGGAACGGGGCGCGGATTTCATTTTCTATCCCTGCGAAAGCTACAACATCGACGAGGGTCAGAGCGACAACCACTATAACTGCCCTGTTGTGGCGTACTACCCCGAGCTGCTGAAAGCAAACGTTAACGAGCTTAACGATGAAAATTTCCTGCACCCCTACATTGACATAAACCTTGAAAAGCATTTTGCCGAGGTAATGAGCAAATCGCTGGCAAAGTACGGCGTTACCAAAAAGGACGCAAAAGCCGTTTGGAGTAAGGGAATGGAGGCTCTGAGGGACTACAGCCGCGACCTTATCGCAAAGGGCGAGGAAATAATCAAAAAAGCCCGCGAGCGGAAAATGCCGATAATCGTATTGGCAGGACGTCCTTATCATATCGATCCCGAAATAAACCACGGTATACAGAAGCTTATAACAGGTCTGGGACTTGCCGTAATTACAGAGGACAGCGTTTCTCACCTTGCGGACACGCCCGAGCTTACCGTTCTGAACCAGTGGACTTACCATTCACGCCTCTATCGGGCAGCTAAGTACGTTACCACTCAGCCGGATATGCAGCTTGTGCAGCTGGTTTCATTTGGCTGCGGTATCGACGCGATAACCACGGACGAGGTGCGTTCTATTCTCGAAAGCGGCGGAAAGCTTTATACTCAGCTTAAAATTGACGAGATAAACAATCTGGGCGCGGCGAAAATAAGATTGAGAAGTCTTGTTGCGGCTATGGCTGTCGATTGATTTAAAAACGTTAAGGGCGGTATGGCGAAATTTATATAGGAGGACTAATATGCTTGATACGATACCTAACGAAAAAGAAATGACAGCTTTAGTTGGGAAACCTCTATATGATGTATGGAACAAGCTATGCTCTTTAATTGATGAAAAATATGATATGGATCGTTTGTGGGATAAAGGCGGCAAAGCATGGAAATATGAGTACAAATACCGTCGCGGCGGCAAAACTCTGTGTGCATTATATGCAAGAGAAAACTGCATAGGTTTTATGATTATCTTCGGGAAAGACGAACGGTTAAAATTTGAATCTGACAGGGGAAATTACTCCAAAGAAGTTCAGAAAATATACGACGAAGCTCAAACCTACCATGATGGAAAATGGATGATGTTTGAACCGGCAGATACTTCTTTGTTTAGCGATTTCACCGGACTTTTGAAAATCAAAAGAAAGCCGAACAGAAAGTAAAATTACTGCAAATTATACGGTAATTAATATCCTTAAGGAGCATAATAACTAATGAAAGAAACACTTGAGTTTAACAATAAAAAACAGTGCGGACTGTGGCTTATGTGCATAGCCGTTGTAATAATCGTATCGGTTATTTTTGGGGGAAGCTTTCTGGTAAATCCGTTTATATTTCTGATAGGGTACTACGCTTGCTTTTTCAGTATAAACGTAAATAAGAAATTAAGAGCAAAGCTGTCTCAGGGCAGTATCTCAAAATTTCAGATAAAAATGATATATGCATCAATAGCAGCGCTGTTTATTCTGATGTTTTGTATTGCGGGACCGTTTATACCCGGCTGGCATTGGCGTCAGATATGGCTTGGCGTGCTGTTGGCAACGGCAATACATTTTTTGATGTGGTTTATTATTCACGGTTGGAGTATGGTTGTACTCGGTGTTGTTTGCATAGCCATTTCTATTGTTGGCTATGTATTTCCTGATATGCCGATGCTTGCGGTTTGTATTGCTGATGCGGCGGCAAAGCTGGTATGCGGTGCATATATGTTTTTCATATCGAAGCCTTCAAAATTCGTGCCAAAGTCGGTTAAATAAAAGTTTATCAAGCAGCAAAATTCTAACCTCTACCCTCTATTCTCTAACCTCTAAAAGGAGTGCTTTTTCTTTGTCCAATGCAAAATTTACCCCCGAAATGAAACAGACCCACACCATTCTTATCCCCGATATGCTTCCTATACACTTCGGGCTTATTATGGAGATTTTCCGCAATAACGGCTATAAAATGGAACTGCTCACTACCTCTACCAGAAGCGTTGTGGACGAGGGTCTGAAGCACGTCCATAACGACACCTGCTACCCTGCGCTGCTTGTTATCGGACAGTTTATCGACGCTCTCAAAAGCGGCAAATACGACGTGAACAAAGTCGCTTTGCTTATTTCCCAGACGGGTGGAGGCTGCCGCGCTTCAAACTATATACACCTGCTCCGAAAGGCTCTGGACGAGGAGTTTCCGCAGATTCCCGTGCTGTCCCTGAATTTCAGCGGTCTTGAAAAGGACAGCGGCTTTAAGATCACCGCGGGAATGTTCCTGCAAATGCTTTACGCGGTGCTGTACGGCGACCTTATGATGAGTCTCTATAACACCTGCCGCGCCTATGAGCTGAACAAGGGGGACAGCAAAGCCGTCCTCGAAAAATGGCAGACTAAGATCGCGGAGCTTTTCCGAAAAGGCGGCTACCGCAAAACGAAAAAGCTGTACCGCGAAATTCTTGCGGACTTTTCCCAAATCAAACGCACAAAGGAAAAGAAAGTCCGCGTGGGTATCGTCGGCGAGATATACGTTAAGTACTCCCCTCTTGCAAACAATCATTTGGAGGATTTTCTGATATCCGAGGGCTGCGAGCCTGTCGTTCCCGCATTTCTGGACTTTTGTCTGTACTGCGCCGTAAACACCGTTAACGACGGTAAAATTTACAATTTCAGCACCAAAACCACGAAGCTTTTCGGTATTGCCTATAGGCTGATCTACAGTATGCAGAAGCAAATGATAAAGATAGTCAGGGAACACGGCGAGTTCGATCCGCCTCATGATTTTGAGGACTTGCGAGCCTATGCGGACAAGTATATGCATCAGGGCGTGAAAATGGGAGAGGGCTGGCTTATCCCCGCTGAAATGGCAGCTCTTGCTCACGGAGGCGTGGAGAATATAATCTGTACCCAGCCGTTCGGGTGTCTGCCAAACCACATTGTGGCAAAGGGAATGTCCAGGGTGATAAAGGAAGCTTTCCCGCAGGCGAATATAGTTGCGGTGGACTACGATCCGGGGGCAACCCGCGTCAATCAGGAGAACCGCATAAAGCTCATGCTTGCAAACGCGCGTAAAGAAATATAACATTATACCGATAACGCGGTGTACGCGCCGTGTGCGGAGGCAAGCTTGCAGATTCAGGTTTACATTTGCTTGTCAAACTACGCCGCAAATATTATTAAGTTATACAAAAGAACAATTTAATTTCTCTGCTTGATTATGTATTAATTGTTATTTGCAGGTCTTTTTGCCCGTATTGAAAAATTTTTCCGAAATTTGCATTGTAAATATTTTATGAACAAAAACCGTTCCGCAGAAAAGCTCTGCGGAACGGTTTTTATCTATTAACTAAAGTACTAATTGAAAAAGTGTTAAACATACCTTATTCGTCCCGCGGAGTTTCGTCAAGAGTGATCTGGATATCAATATTTCCGTCGCTTCTTGCAAGAGTAACCGTCATAGTTTCACCGGGCTTGTGAGAGTTTTTGGCTGCTACCAAGGCGTCAAAATCGGTAATGTCCTTTCCGTCGGCGGCAACGATAACGTCGCCTTCTTCAATTCCTGCAATATCCGCACAGGAGCCCTCCTCAACGGAAGCAACGAGCACGCCCTTGTCTACGGGAAGATTGTAGTATCTCTTAACTGCGGGAGATATGTCAGTACCCGAAATACCGATCTTAGGAGTAGCAACATAACCCTTGTTCATAAGGTCGTCAAGTATAGGCATTGCGTCGCTTATGGGAATAGCAAAACCGATTCCCTCAACGCTGCTGTTTGCTATTTTTGAGGAGGTTATGCCTATGACCTCTCCTCTGCCGTTAAGCAGCGGACCTCCCGAGTTGCCGGGGTTGATTGAGGCGTCCGTCTGGATAAGGGTCATGGCAGCGGTTTTACCGTTGGAAAGCTCGGCGGTGATCTCCTTTTCAAGACCGGATATCATACCGCCCGAAGCAGAAAGTCCCAAACCAAGAGGATAGCCGAGGGTAATGGCTCTTTCGCCCAGCTTCAGGTCGTCGCTGCTTCCGAGTACTGCGGGGATAAGCCCCTCCGCATCAATTTTAAGTATAGCAAGGTCGGTATTCTCATCACTGCCTATTATTTCAGCCTTATGCTCGGAGCCGTCGTAGAGAGTTACCGCTACCTCGGAAGCACGTTCAGTTTTTGTGATAGTTTCATATCCACCGCCAAAAAAGCTGAAAGGGTTGTCGAAAGGATTTCCGCCGTTGCTCTGAAGAGTCTGGTAGGAATTTTCAATAACATGGCAGTTAGTGATTATATAACCGTCCGAAGAAAGAACGATTCCCGTTCCCGTACCTTTTCCCGACTCGCTGAAAACGGAAGTGATAAGCGTAACGGATGGCGTGGCTCTCTGGATAACTTCCGCGTCGGAAACGCTGTCGGCGTTCGCTGTATCAACGTTGAGCAGATTTCCGAGTGAAGTGCTGCTATCTCCGTTTACGTTCTGGGGAGCGGCCGTTACGGTCTGAATGGTCTCCGACGATTCGCCGCCTGCGCTTTCATTTTCGGCTGCGGACGTTTCTTCCGAGGACATATTGTTCGCCAGATAAGCTCCGCCGAAGCCCGAGGCTCCTCCCACAAGAACAAGTGCAAGAATCATTGCGAGTATCTTGCCGGCGCCTCTTTTTTTAGGCTCGGGTTCAGGAGAATAATTTGATGTGTAAGTATAATTATTGTTATCTTCGTACATAAAAGCTACCGCCTTTCAATAGCATCGTCCGTATTTTCCTGCCGTTGAATCACGGCGGCAGACTCAAGGGCTGAGCCTTTCGGACGGTCTGTTTTTTGATTACGGTTATATAATAACGCTCCTATGTGTAAATTGTGTGAAACCAATACGAAAGATACTTAAAAGACTTGTTGAAATTTGTTTTAAAAAAGGTGAAGTTCCTTACCACCCCGTGATCTCGGAAATTTTCCCGGTAAGCTTTTCCGCGGCTTTTTTGTGGGAGGCTGCATTGGGGTGTCCGAGACTTCCCGTTCCATCGCTTTCAAGCTGACCGTCCAGCTCCAGCGCAAAAATTTTTTCGTCATTTGTTTGCGAGACAGCCTTTTCAACAGCGCGGAAAAGCTCGTTCCCCATCATTCCCAGAACGCAGACTATGTATGCATAAGGATTTTTTTCACGGACGGTACCGAGAAATTCCCTATAGGCCTTGGAAAATTCCTCCTGCCGTTCGGGAATGCCCTTTGTGCAGCTCGCGTCGTTGGTACCTAAATTTATTACAACAACATCAGTGCGGGAACTGCCGAAGTCCCAAGGAGCACGTCCCGCAACCCCCTCAATACCGACGTCGGCTGCGTCGTAGATCATGGGCATTATCCAGCCGTCGTTCCGTGTACCGTCCTTTGTGTCGCTTGACCACAAACCGATAGTACTCCATGAGATGAGATCAAAGTCTGCTCCGAAAGCCTTTGCCGTCAGGGCGGCGTAGGTTATATCGGAGTTTTCCTCGGCGGTGCGGAAATTGTCCTCGGCACAGCTGCTTTCTATGCCGAAGCCGCAGGTTATGCTGTCGCCGATAAATTCCATGCGGCGGCTTTTCGGTTCGGTCGGACGAATATCGCCGTCTGCGGAAAGGCTGACTATCCCCATTTTGCTGAACGAAGCCTCTGAAAGCTTTACAAAGCGTATTGTTACCGTCTCCGCGGTATCGCTCTCAAAAATGGTATAGCCGTTTGTACCCTCCTCAACGGGAAAACGCAGCCGCGGCTCGGTCTCTCCGTTTACAAAGACTGCCGCCCAAGGCTGAAAAATTTCTTTCCAAGGCTCGTCGAGAACCCAGTCTGTCCAAAGCTCGGCAGTGAGCTTCGTGCCTGTGAAAACAAATTCAGCGCCGGAACAGCTCCAGCTCAAGTATCTTATGCCGTTGTGAGCTATCGTCCGTCCCAAAAGGCGGACGTTTTTTTCGTCTGCTGAAAATTTTTTGATACTCATTGATAAATGCCCTCCTCGTCAAGGTTTACGCCGATATAGTCCGAAAAAATCTTGTATACCTCGGGGTACTCCTTTTTAGTGCGGACAGGCTTCAGCTTAAGATCGGTAAAGCAGTGCCTTGTCTCGCCTGTGGCAAGCAGTACTCCGGTTCCCTTGTTATAGACACGATATGTGACCGTCATCTTGAAGCCGTTGAACTCTGATATTTGCGGGATTACCGTTATAGTGTCCCCGAAGCGGGCGGACACCTTATAGTCGCAGGAGGCTCCCAGCACTACTATCATAATGCCGATCTCCTCCATTTTCGCGTAGGAAAACCCGACTTTTTCGAGGAAATCCACCCGCGCGTCCTCGAACCACCTGATGTAGTTGGAGTGGTGGACTATACCCATTTGGTCGGTTTCGTAGTAGCTTACTCTGTGTTCGTAAAGACTAATTTTTCCCATAATGACGGTCTCCTAATTTTTTATTATCTGTATCCATAGTAGTCTTTATCAATGCCGCTGTCCTCGATAAAAAAATCTTTCAGCGCATGATAGACCTGCCAATTGCATTTATAGACCTTGCCGCCGTTATAGATAACAGCGTCGGAGTCACGGTAACTTAGCGTCTTTTTCTTTCCGCCGTTCAGCCGAACGACTACGTCAAATCCTCCGAAGCCCACTTTGTCATTTGAATATTTCTCATATGCTTTTTCAAATTTAAGCTGCCGCAGATGATCCAGAGTGCGGTCAAAATATTCGCCTTTTTTAAAGGATACCTTTGTTTCGTGATCGCCGCCGCATTCTTGCATAATAAGCTGTATTTCCTTAACGTCCCCGGCTTTGATACCCGCAAAGGGGAAATCGCCCGATTTCGTTTCTTTATCGGTAAGCCTGAACTCCGCGTATCCGGCGCCGTCTATCCAAACGGCGTAATCTCCCGCCGTAAGCTTTGAAGTGTCGTACAAATCGGACAGATCAAATGTCAGTGCGGTTTTTTGGTCAGCATCAAGAGCAGTGTAGGCAGGATCTGTCTCAATACAATCAAAACGTGCCGCTCTGTCCTGCATATCTGTCCACTGACCGTTTTCCTTTTTTACCAAGTTTATCAGGTCTGTGCCTACTTTAACGGTTTCCTCATATCTGTTGTACAGCGTAAAGCTGACGGAAATATCGTTATTTTTCAGGCTGTACTCGTCAAGCCACGGGATCGGTGCAATAGAAGTAACGCGGAACGGTACGCTATAGTCCTTGCCGCCGAGATTTATCATTGCTTTGTAGTACCCTGCTTCGGCTGGAAATTCCGCGGCTATTTCAAGCTCGTTTTCGCTGTCGGTATAGCCCGCGGAATATCCGTTATCCTCGCATGGTTCCCAGCCCAAAACGGTCTTTTTCATGATCTCAAGCTTTAAAGAACTTGCAAGAGTCTCCGGTTTTAAGGTTTCCTTTTTGGAATTTACCATCGCAATTATACTTATAGTAGTATCATTTCTTCCGTTTGTAAGGAAAACCTCCTTTGTCGGCTTCACTTCAACGGCAGGAACGGCTTCAAATATGGCGTAAATATCTTTTTGGGTTTTTGAGTAATTGCAGGGAACGACTATACGGTAGTACCCATCCGGCATATCTCCGCCCATGTAACGGTTTGGATAAAACATAACCTCCGCGGAATTTACAGAACAGTCCCCGAGTCCGCCAAGCTCATGCATAATATCATCTACCGCGTATTGGGAAGACTTGCCGCACCTTTTCCATTTGCCGTTTTCCCAATGCTCCATTTTGGCGGGTTCGCCTATGCCGTACATTATATTGTTGTTACCGTCGTTATACTTTACCGTGATCGGGATTTTTTCCGCGTCCGCAGATACCGACTCGGCGCAGCTTGCTGTCAGCAGAGCGGGAGTACTTTCTCCAGTATAGATACCTTTTCTGTCAAAGCTGTATACGGTATCCCCGATTTGGAAATCACCTGTAACGGGATATCCGTCAAGGAAGTATTGCTTGCCGGCATTGTCCTCGACCCAGCCTGTGTGGGGCAGACCGTCCTTATAGTATCTTTTCCCCGACCAGCCGGTAACGGTGCCAATGCAAGTTCCCGGCACAGAAAAGCGGTAATAAACTCCGTCTATACGGTAACTGTCGCTTGTTATGGGAACTCCGTCCCTCAGATAAAGCCAGCCTGTTTCGCAAGGCTCCCAGCCGGTGTATTTGGGCGTTTCCGTCTGAGAAGTATCCGTCGGCGCAGTTTCAGCCGGCGCGTTCTCCGCCGCCGATACCAAAATACCGGCAGACAAAACGGTCATCACCGCCGCCGAAAAAATTACCGTAAGCTGTTTTGCTAATTTTTTCATATTGTATTCCTCCGTTTCTAAAATTGGTCTCTGTAATAAATACAATTCAAAACGGAAAATTTTTTCATTCGGTACTATAATTATAAATAAAAATTCGAAAAAAGTCAAGAAAAGTTAAAGCGGGAAAAATTCTACCCTCGGTTGAACAGCTTTCAATAACGAGGTTATTGCCTTAATGCGGATTCTGCGTTATACTGTAACCATAGAGGCGCTGTCTAAATTTTTTCGGGAGGGATTTTTATGACCTTGTACATCGGAGAAAACCTTAAAAAGCAAAGAAAGCTTCGGGAGCTTACACAGGAGCAGCTTGCGGATATTTTAGGAGTATCCTTTCAGTCGGTCTCGAAGTGGGAGCGTGGAGAGGGCTACCCCGACATTGAGCTGATGCCGACTATTGCGGAGTATTTCGGCATAACCACCGACGAGCTTATGGGTATGAAAGAAATTCGGGACGCCGCGGACGTGGAAAAAATTCTCGAACAGCAAAAGGAAAATATGTCCAAGGGACTTATCAGGGAAAATATCAAGCTTTTGGAGGAGGCGGTAAAGGTACATCCAAACAATTACGAGCTGCTTACACAGTACGCTATGAATCTTGCCTTTCTCGCTGTTGGCTACCAAAGCGAGGAATACCGCCAAAACAATCGTAAAGCCGCCCGCATAGCGGAAAGGATTCTTTCTGAGTGTACCGATACCAAAATACGCAACCGTGTGCAGGCTGAGCTGTGCAACTATTACCAAAATTCGGGGGAGGCAACCAAGGCTCTTGAAGCCGCCGATAAGCTGCCGTCAATGTATCACGGCAGCGAGCTGATAAAAATGAATATTCTTAAAGGCGAAGACCTTGTACGTATGACGCAGTGGAACATTCGTCACCTTATGAATGTTTTTTGCCGATGCTTGCAGCGTTTGGCGGATATGGACGGACAAAACGATACGGGGTATACTTGGGAGCAGAAAATTGAGATATACCGAAAAGCTATCGCAATGTTTGATATTGTGTTCGACAAGGGGGATTACAATGATTGCTTTCACAATCTTTCATTTCTGCACCGCGATATATCAATTATGGCAATGCGTGCGGGGGACTTCGGGCTTGCTCTGGAAAATCTCGAAAAGGCGGCGGAGTACGCTGCGGAGATGGACGGTCTGCCCGACGTAAAGCCTCACGTTTCCCTGCTTGTAAACAAGCTTGAGTACAACTCTGCGAATAACGGCAGGAATTTCAGCGATACGACTTGTAAAATGCTTCTGAAGCATTTGCCCGACAGCGTATTTGACGGCATACGTGACGACCCGCGCTTTAAGGCGGTGGAGAAATTTCTGGAAGAACATATCAAATAGCGTACAAAAAGGACGTACTGCACCTAACAGGCAGTGCGTCCTTTGGTTATTTTCCGTATTCCAAACGGACAAGCGGATAAAGTCCGACCAAAAAACGAGTGGGAAAAATTCTAATTAAGGTTGAATTGTTTTCAAAATCTTGGTTATTGCTTTAAAGCTGATTTTAAGCTATACTATAACCATAGCAGCGCTGACTAAATAATTTTCGGGAGGAATTTTTATGACTCTGTACATCGGCGAAAATCTTAAAAAGCAAAGAAAGCTTAAAAATCTTACGCAGGAGCAGCTTGCGGATATTCTGGGAGTGTCCTTTCAGGCGGTATCAAAGTGGGAACGTGGGGAGGTTTATCCCGATATCGAGCTGCTGCCCACCATTGCGGAGTATTTCGGCATTACCACCGACGAGCTTATGGGTATAAAAGAGATCCGGGACAGCTCCGAAGCGGATAAAATTCTCGATACCGTCCGGGAAAATTCCAGAGCGGGCAAAATCGAAGACAATCTGAAAATTCTTGAGGAAGCGGTTAAACGCTTTCCCAACAACTTCAGGCTTTTGGCGGAATATGCAAGCAACCTGACCTTTGTCAACTGGGACAGAGAGAGCGAGCCGTACCGACGGAATAATCTGAAAGCAGCAGCCATAGCCGAAAGGATATTGGCGGAATGCACCGACCCCGAAATACGCGTCTGGATGCAGGGCGAGCTGTGTCATTTTTACGAGCGTTCGGGACAGCTTGACAAAGCGATAGAAGCTGCCAATAAGCTGTCGCCATTGTGGAACAGCTGCGAAATGACAAAAATGGCTTTTCTCAAAGGCGACGAGCTTATGGAATTTGCTCAGGGAACAGTTACAACGCTTATGAATGCTATGTATGTAGCATTGTATTACCTGTCCGATCTGGACGGTAAAAACGCTCCCCAAATGACTCATGAGCAGCGGATCGAAATACAGCAAAAGGTTATTGCGCTGTACGATATTGTGTTCGATAAGGGAGACTATAATTATTACTTCCATGATGTGTACCACGCATACAGCAGTATTGCGGTAAAGGCTGCGCTTTTAGGCAATCGGGAGCTTGCTCTTGACAGTCTTGAAAAGGCTGCTGAATTTGCCGCGGCGGACGACGACCTGCCCGATAAAAAGCATTATACATCACTTTTGGTAAACAGGCTGGAGTATAATGAAGAAAACGGTATAAAAAATTTCACGTTCACATACCGCGAAGAACTGCTTAAAAATCTTGCTTGGGACGGATACGACTGCATACGTGACGACCCGCGCTTCAAGGCTGTGGAAAGCTTCCTGAAAAATCAAACTTCTAAAATAAAATAGCATACAAAAAGGACGTACTGCCGCACAGCGCGGAGTGAAATGCTCCCCAAAAGTTGGACAATGTGGTATAATATAAATATACCAAAAAAGTCAAACGAAAGGGGAGCATTTTTATGCCCAGAGGAAAGCCAAATAAACGGTACACACCGGAATTTAAGATTATGGTAGTAGAAACTATGCACAGAGAAAAGCTAAGCAGCTATGAAGCAGCGCGACAATTTGAAATTCAGCATCAACGAATATCTGATTGGGAACGTATCTATTTGGAAGAAGGCAAGGAAACCTTCTACACAGAGCGTCGTGGACGTAAGTCCACAGGACGACCGGCGAAGCTGGATAAGAAAGTGGAGGAGGATCTAATCGGTGAAGTACAGCATCTCAGAGCGGAGAATGCATACTTAAAAAAATTGAATGCCTTGGTTTCCGAGAGGGTACGTCAAAAGAAAAAGCACAAGTGATATGGGAATTAAGGCACGAATACAAGGTAGGACTGCTCATAGAAATAGCCGGAATCCCCCGCAGCACTTACTACTACCACGCCGGACAGTTTGAAAAGCCCGACAAATATGCTGAAATAAAGGAGAAGATACAGCATATCTACGATGAAAGCAAGGGGCGTTATGGTTATCGGAGAATAACTTCCGAGCTTAGGAAAACGCATAAGATCAACCATAAAACTATGCAGAAATTAATGCGCAAAATGGGTATATTCTGTCGTGTGCGTATGAAAAAATATAGGTCTTACAAAGGAGAAGTCGGTAAAATTGCTCCAAACCTGCTTGAGCGTAATTTCAAGACAGAAAAGCCGAATCAGAAGTGGGTAACCGATGTTACTGAGTTTGCTTTATTTGGGATAAAGCTTTATCTATCACCAATTATTGATTTATACTATGGTGAAGTTGTTGCTTACAATATCAGCAAGCATCCTAATCTATCGCAGATAACCGATATGCTTGAAAAAGCTTTTGCGAAAATACCTGACGGTACCGACCTCATTCTGCATTCCGATCAGGGCTGGCAGTATCAGCATAAGCAGTATCAGCAAATGCTTAAAGATAAGGGCGTTAGACAGAGTATGTCCCGAAAAGGCAACTGTCTTGACAATGCCTGTGCTGAGAATTTCTTTGGACTGCTGAAGACTGAACTTCTTTATTTACAGGATTTTTCTTCTGTAGAACAGTTCATTTCTGAGCTCGAGGACTACATTGTTTGGTACAATACAAAGCGGATCAAGTTAGTGCTTGGTGGATTATCTTCTGTTGATTTTCGGTTAAAATCAGCATAGTTAAAGCGACCAAGTTTTCCTTAGTCGCTTTGCATGATTTTTATTTGAAATGTTTGTCTAAATTTTTGGGGTCATTTCAGAGATACGTCCTTTTTTATTATTTTTTATTTTCCATATTCTCAACGGAAGCGCGGATAAAGTCAGCGAAAAGCTTTTGCGGCTTGTTGGGTCTGGACTTAAACTCAGGGTGGAACTGAACTCCCACGAACCAGGGGTGATCCTTTACCTCAACGATCTCAACAAGGCGCTCGTCGGGTGAAATTCCCGCAATGGTCAGACCTGCCTCCTGGAGCTGTGTGCGGAACGCGTTGTTGAACTCCCAGCGGTGGCGGTGTCTCTCGTAAATAAGCGGCTCGCCGTATACTCTCGAAGATATCGTACCCTCCGTAAGCTTGCAGGGATAAAGTCCCAGACGCATTGTTCCGCCCTTTTCGGTAATAGTTTTCTGATCCTCCATAATGTCGATAACAGGGTAGGGGGTCTCGCCGAACTCCGTTGAATTTGCGCCATCAAAGCCGAGAACGTTACGTGCGTACTCTATAACGGACATCTGCATACCGAGGCAGATTCCGAAGTAGGGTACTTTGTTTTCCCTTGCATATCTTACTGCTTCGATCATACCCTCTATTCCGCGGTCGCCGAAACCGCCGGGGACAATTATGCCGTCGCAGCCGCCAAGCATTTCAGACGCGTTTTCACGGGTTATCTCTTCAGAATTTACCCACCTGATATCCACCTCCGCGTCGTTTACGATACCGCCGTGGCGGAGAGCCTCCGCAACGGAGAGGTACGCGTCGTGGAGCACCACATATTTGCCCACCAGTCCTATAGTGACCTTTTTAACAGCGTTTTTGGCGCGGCTGACCATTTCCGTCCATTCGGAAAGATCGGGCTTGCGGTTCTCAAGGCCAAGATGGTGGCAGACAACGTCCGCCAGACCCTCTTTTTCAAGCCAGAGAGGTACCTCGTACAAGGACGGAGCTGTAAGATTCTGGATAACGTCCTGACTGCGGACATTGCAGAACAGGGCGATCTTATTGCGCATATCCTCCGGAATTTCCTTTTCCGAGCGACAAACTAAAATATTCGGCTGAATGCCTATGGAAAGCAGTTCCTTTGTGGAGTGCTGAGTGGGCTTGGATTTAAGCTCCTCGGAACCCGCTATGTAGGGGATAAGGGTAACGTGAATATAGATGGCGTTTTCCCTGCCAACCTCGGTAACGACCTGTCTAATGGCCTCAAGGAAAGGCGTGGACTCGATATCACCCACCGTGCCGCCGATCTCGGTTATTACAATATCGGTGTTGGTCTCCTTGCCGACGCGGTAGGCACGCTCTTTTATCTCATTCGTAATGTGGGGGATCACCTGAACCGTACCGCCCAGATAGTCCCCGCGGCGTTCCTTGTTGAGAACGGTCCAATATATCTTACCGGTGGTAACGTTTGAATTAACTGACAGGTTCTCGTCGATAAAACGCTCATAGTGACCGAGGTCAAGGTCTGTCTCTGCGCCGTCGTCTGTCACAAAGACTTCGCCGTGCTGGTAGGGAGACATGGTTCCCGGGTCCACGTTTATATAGGGGTCGAACTTTTGAATAGTGACCCTGTATCCGCGCGCTTTGAGCAGACGTCCCAGAGAAGCTGCGGTGATGCCTTTTCCGAGCCCCGAAACGACTCCGCCCGTTACAAAAATATACTTTACCGGCATAATAACGATCCTCCATTAAGGTTGAGTTGAACGATTGCAATATTTATATTATTATACCATTTTTCAACAAAAAAAGCAAGCAAAATTTTATTCATTTATTATTTGTTAATTCGGCAGTTTTTACAAATGCCGCAGAGTCGCGTCAGGACTTTAGCGCGGGTGCGGCATACGGGTCTTAGCATTAATGTTATAAAACTTTTTCGGCATTCCGCACAATGTCTGAAATAACAGCAATTTATACATATTATGACAAAGTATATTATAAAATGTTACAATATTTTATAATAAAGTTGAATTAAGCCGTACAATAATTTATAATAAATATATCCGATATCGGTTTGTGCGTTTTCGGCGTGTCCGTATGTGCGTGACGGATATTCACATTTCGGTGATAAAGCTGAACGGAAGAACGCCATACGCCAAAAGATCTATAATACAAGCACCTAACAAAAGAAACAACAGAAAAGGAGAACAACAATGGAAGTGCTGATCTGCTCGGCAAAGAAGCCGCTCTGGAAAAGACTGTTTGCTCTGACGGACAAGTTTTTATGCAGAAAGAAAAACAGGTATATGTCGGTAAATACCAATCTTATCGCAAACCGCCGCGTTTTACTGAAAGCGGTAAAAAAATACGGAACCTTCGGTTCGGTCATAGTAATAATAGACGTCGGTTCTTTCGCTGACTGGCAGAGCATAGCGGAAGAGCTTGAAAAAGCTGTAAAAGGTGTAAAAATATGCCTTGTGTCGGAAAGCGACAGCGAGGCGGTGGAGGCAATAAACAGCCTTTCTTCCCTGTGCGGATACGTTCGCGAAAAGCAGCTTTCCAAAATGTACGCCGATGTCATATACCGGCTTTGCAGCAGACTAAAAACTATCTGCGGGGGAATAGCGGTAACAAGATACAGCAGCGTTGAAAAGATAATCCCCTACTGCGATATTTACTACTGTCATACGACATATGAAAACAAAGTTTTGTTATAGATAAATCTTGGTAGACATAGAATGTCATTAAAAAAATTTGCATAAATGCAAAATTATGCATGATTAAGCTTGACAAAAATATCAAAGAATTTAACAATTATGAAAGCCGCATTTTACAGTCCTAAAACTGTCATAAAATGCGGCTTAAATTATTGTATCATTCGCTGTTCATCTTATCTTCGAGGAACTTAGCAACCTCAGAATACAACTCCGGAC
>Ga0073906_1000726_pt1 | contig 57897 bp, 42 predicted proteins | sample Inofromicrocosms_FD_65485 | JGI IMG/M metagenome (GOLD analysis project Ga0073906, IMG submission 65485) | Mouse cecum microbial communities from Vienna, Austria - Inoculum for glucosamine and mucus D2O microcosms | ecosystem: Host-associated > Mammals > Digestive system > Large intestine >...
CCAACCGTCTGGGACTTTTACGTCATGCGGCGGTTTATCGAAAAATGCGAGCGCCGAAGGTCCTGCGCCCGATATACACACCGACAGCGCGCCCGAGCGCATGAACGCCGATCTGACTTCGTCGTAGCCTTTTATAAGCGGAGCGCGGTACGGCTCGTGCAATTTATCGCCTATCGCGCGCAACGCGTCGGTATTGCGCGTGGCAAATGCGCCGAACGCGAGCACGGCGCGAGACAGCGAATACACGCAGTCGGCGCGAGAATAAGTATCGGGCAGCGCCGCGCGGGCTTTTTGAGTTTCGAGCGGGAAATCGGGCGTGGCGAGCGCGCAATATATGCCGCTCGGTTCGCAGCGCACGTACTCCACTCCGCCGCCTTCGGTCATGACGCCCGCGGTAGCGCCGCCGAGCAGCGCGGTCAGAACGTTGTCGGGATGCCCGTCGAGCCGTGCGCATATTTCGAGCATGCGCCGTTGCGAGAGAATATTTCCGCACAGCGCGTTTGCGGCGACCGCTCCGCCCACTATACACGCCGCGCTGCTGCCCAGCCCGCTCGCCTGCGGAATATCGCTGTGCGAGCTTATCGCCACGTTTCTATCCGGACAACCGGCGAGAGTGAAAACCGCGTTCATTGCCTTATATATAAGGTTGGTCTTGTCTCGCGGCGCGGGAACGTTGCTTTTAAGCGAAAATCCGTCGCTCTCCGCCGCCGTTATCGTATGATACAGTTCGTACGCCAACCCCAAGCAGTCGAACCCGCCGCCGAGATTCGCGCTCGTCGCGCTTACTTTTACGGTTACTTTTTTCATGATCTCCTTACGTTACGGGATCCCGTCCCGATACCGAGCCGTCGCGAGCTATTCGTAATCGGCTACCTGCTGCAAGTGGAACGACAGCGTTTCGCCGCTTTGCAGCGAGCAAACGGGGATGCCGTGCCGCACGAGCGCCGCGCCCGAAAACGTTTTGCCCAGCTCTCGCACATGATAAAGATTGTGCGCGTCCGCGCCGACAAACTCCATAGTTCCGCCGGCGCCGTTATTCCAGAACACCGCATACGCTTTGGACTTATCCTTGGACACGCACACGGCATAACCCGCGCCGCGATAAAAATCCCCGTCGTTGACGAGCCGCGCGTCATCCTGATAACTGAACACCTGAGCGCGCACCGCACGGCGCAAAGGCTCGGACAGCGCAACGGGATCGAACGAATAGCCCAACCCGAACAGCGACGCCGTATCGAACGCGGCTTTCGGTCTCGCCGTTTTTTCCACCTTGCACGCAAGCGCGCACGGCGGGAAGTACACCGAATATTTGATCAGCTCGGGCATTGAACAATACACTGACGACGCGTATGCGAGCGCGCCCGCATCGCCGCAAGCGCCTTCTATAACGAGGTCGGGCATAGCTTCGTTGAGCTTTGCGAAAAACGCGTACTGCCCGAGCAAATACTCGTATAGCTTTACGCCGCCCAATGCGGGGAGTTCTTTAGGCATCGCCGCAAACGAGCACTCGAACTCGCCGAAAAGCCCCGTAAAATACCCCGTAATAAAATTGCGCGCGGCGGTCTCGCCGAAGTTGAAATATTTATTGCCGTTATCGTCTGTCTTGACGATCTCGACGTCGCCGAGAATATCGAACATCGCATGCGTACCCATTCGTATATCGGCGTCGAGCCTAAGCCCTAACCCGATCCCCGCCGCCTTGCACGCCTCGGATAACGCCTTAAGTTCCGCGCTGTTCGCGTTCGTCACGAACGTGTCCGTGCCGAGTTCCGCCGCGGCTGCGACCGTTGCGTCAATGTCCGCGACCTCGTCCGCGTATTCTACGGCAAGCGCGCGCCGCCTGTTCTTTACGGTGCGTTCGCGCAATATATCGTGGAACACGCGCGAAACCCCGTCCGTGCCCGCTTCCGAGTATACGGCGAGGATTTCGGGCGAGCGCAGCGTCATGCCCGACCCGAGCTTGTACGCGCCGCCGAGATCTAACCCGACGTAAACGTGCGTATCGCCCGCGGACTGCGCAACGTCGAAAACACATTCGCCGCCGTACATCGCGCAAAATCCGTAAGCCGCGCCGCGCCGTTCTCCGACTACCCCGCCTATACCGCATTCCGTGAGTTTTTCAAGCCCTGCGGGAAGCGCGAATTGCTGCCCTATTCCCTTGAGCTTTATGGGCTTTGTCCCGTTGTTTATTATCTCCGTCCTGCGCGCTACGCCGCCGCGCGAATACGGAGTGTAATACAGTATTTGCTCAACGTTCTTTTCGGCGTCGGCAAAAGTGAGTTTGAGCGTTTTATCGCCGCCGAGCACAGGCATATCGCAGGACGGCTTTTGCACGATCTCCGCACCGACGAACTTGAAATCAAGCCCGTCCGATTCGTATATCTCGGCGCTGCCTATGCGATCGGAGTCGTCGGACAGCGCGCATAAAAGCGCGAACATGTCGTCTTCAGGCTCGACGCGCGCGCCGAAACACGCGCTCCGCACTCCGTCCCCGTCGCGAACAAGTACGAGACAGCCCTCACCGAAAGTCATGTAAAATTTGTTTTCGTCGATTTTGATCATAGCTATACGCCCCCGTGTTATCCGAAGATTTTGGCGGTCGCCGACAAAAACGCTTTCGTGGGCAACACACGTTGTAAAAAGTACAAAAATTTATATTTTCCGCCTATTATATAGAGCGGCTTGCGACAGCTTTGCGCGCACTTGAAAATCTTTTTCGCCGCAACGTGAAGTTCCATGCGCTTATTCTCACGCGAATCTATCTTTTGCGCGCAACGTTTCGGGCTGTTGCCGTAGCGTGCGCCGCCGTCCGCTATCTTGACGCGGTTGGCGGTAAATCCCGTTTTTATATCCCCTGGGCAAACGGCGCTTACGCGTATGCCGTGGGTTTTAAGTTCCATGTGCATACCGTATGCGATCATGTTTACTGCCGCCTTGCTCGCGCAGTACGCCGCGCGGTACGGCAACGCAAAAAGCGCGCACGCCGATGAAACAAACACGACGCGGCCGCCATTTGTCATATATTTAAGCGCGGCTTGAACGGTAGTGACCGCGCCCGTAAAGTTAAGATCGATCTGTTTTTTGAGTTCTTCGGTAGGTAACAGCTCGGTCGCGCCCGAAAGTCCGCCGCCCGCATTGGCGATAACGGTATCGATATGTCCGTACCGCGCGCCGATCCCGTCGATAACGCGCTTTACCGCATCGGCGTCGGTCACGTCGAGCGAAATATCCGGCGCGGTTGCCGAACGCGCAAGCCCTATCACGGTATCGCCGCGCTCGCGGTACAGCCGTGCAAGCTCTTTGCCTATCCCGCTCGTACAGCCCGTTATTACGATCAGCTTTGCCGGCATTACTTACCGCTCGCCGCTATCAGGCGGTTGAGTGCGGACAAAAATTCCGGCTCGGTCTTGTACCCTTCGGCGATCAACGCTTCGTTGTAAAGCACGGTGACAGTATCGGCGAATCTCGATTCGTCTGCGGTCTCGAGTCCCGATATTACCGGATGCGTCGGGTTGACTTGAAGTATGCGTTCCGCCTTGACGCCGCCGCCCATGGCGTCCATCAATCGCTCCATTTCGAGCGAAACTTCGCCCTTTGCCGCAAGGCATACGGGATACGACTTGAGCTTGTCCGTAGCTCGAACTATCGCCTTGCCGCCGAGCTGTTTTTCCATGCGCTCGAGTACTGCCTTTTGTACTTCTGTCGTTTCAGCCGATTTATCGTCCGCCGCGCTCGCTATGTTCTCGAACTTGTGTCCGTCGTAACTTTCGAGCATGCGCGCCACGAATTCGTCGACGGGATCGACAAAGTACAAAACGTCCTTGCCGCGCTCACGCGCGCCCTCGAGCTGCGGGAGCATGCCTATCTTGTCGGCGGTCTCGCCGCAAGCATACAGCACAGGCTCTTCCTTATCGAGCTTTTCGGCGTACTCCTTGAACGTGACGAGCTTCTTTTGCGCATCCGAATAATACATGAGCAAGTCTTTGAGCTTGTCCTTATTCGCGCCGAAATTTTCATACGCGCCGAACTTGATCGCCTTTGCGAACGCGCCGAAAATCTTATCGTATTTTTCGCGGTCCGATTTTTGCAGTTTTTCAAGCTCCGCCAAAAGTTTCTTTTCAAGCCCCGCCGCAATGGTGCGCAGCCGTCTGTCGTGCTGCAACGTTTCGCGCGAAATATTGAGAGCGAGATCGGGCGTATCCACAACGCCGCGCACGAACCCGAGATACTCGGGTACAAGCTCCGCGCACTTGTCCATGATCAGCACGCCGTTGCAATACAGCGACAGTCCGCGCTTGTAATCCTTGGTGTAATAATCGTACGACGGTTCCTGCGGCACGAACAGTATAGCGGTATAATCGACCGCGCCCTCCACGCGCGTAGATACTGTAAAGAGCGGCGCGCGATAGTCGTGATACGTCTGCATATAGAACTTGTCAAGCTCGTCCTCGCCAAGCTCCGATTTGAGTTTTTTCCAAACGGGCGTCATCGAGTTGAGCGTTTTCGTCTCGTACGTCGTGTTGCCGCCCTCGGTCTTGGGCATCTCGGTCTTTACGGGATAGCGTATATAATCCGAATACTTTTTGACGAGCGCGCTCAGCGTGTGCGGCTCGAGATATTGCGAATAATCCTCGTCGCCGTCATCCTTGAGATACAGCTTAACCGAAGTTCCCGCCTCGGCGCGTTCTGCGCCAGAGATTTCAAAACCGCTCTCGCCGTCCGAACTCCACATAAACGCCTTGTCCGCGCCCGCTTTACGGCTTATGACCTCGACGCGGCGCGCCACCATGAACGACGCGTAGAACCCGACGCCGAACTGCCCTATAAGCTCCTCGTCCGACTTGCCTCCATCTTCTCCGCGCGCTTTCTTAAACGCTTCGGTGCCGCTTGCCGCAATAACGCCGAGATTATCCTCGAGTTCTTTATCCGTCATGCCCACGCCGTTATCGATCACGGTAAGCGTGCGCGCGGCTTTGTCGGCTTTAAGCTCTATACAAAAATCCGCGTCGAGACTGCTGTCGGTAAGCGACATAAACTTGCGCTTATCTATTGCGTCGGACGCGTTTGAGATCAGCTCGCGCAGAAATATCTCGCGGTTGGTATAAATGGAATTGACCACAAGGTCGAGTAACTTTTTGGATTCCGCTTTGAATTTTTTCATTGTAACCTCTTTGTACTATAAATATTAGCCTTAATATGATAAGCAACGTGCGCTACGAGAGCAATAAGCCGAGTTGACGGCGCAGTCGCGTCGCAGACGGGCAACAGTCGGCGAGCACGACGAAATACTTTTACTTCTCTCAATAAGCGTCGAGCGCTGCAACGCGCTCGGATTGCGCAGACGATTTCGAGCGAGAAAAGGCGCAGAGCCAATGTCGTAGCAGCGCTACGTCGAGGCGCTGCAACGCATTCGCAGCCGAAATCGGCAGCAAGGCGTGCGCACGAGCGACGCGAGACGCTTATCTCGAAAATCCGTTGCCCATCACTTCGCTCGTATTCGTTATATACGCGAACGTATCGGGATAATGCGAAAGTATCCTGTTGAAGTCGGCGAGCTGGCTTTTGCGGATTATACACACGAGCATGAACTTATCGTCGTGACTGTACATGCCTTTAACAGGCACGCACGTAACGCCTCTGCCGAGTCTTTCTATGATGTCGCGCGAAAGTCCCTCGGGATCGCGCGTGACGATCTCGAACTTGATCGCCGACTTAAAGCCGGTGGAAATAACGTCGCACACCATGGAACTGCAAAACATCTGCAAGAGCGAGAGCAGTACGGGCGTAAACAACGCCATGCCTTCCGTGCCGTATGTATCCTTATATACGAACATGGACACTAACACGACCACTGCGTCTATCGCGTAAATAAACCACGACACGTTGGTTGCGGCGAACTTTTTCTGAATGAACATCGCGCCTATATCCGAGCCGCCCGAAGACCCGCCTATCTTGAACATGATGGCGAGCGCAACGCCGCCGAGCACGCCCGCGGCGAGCGCGGCAAGCATCGGGTTTCCCGTGTACGCAAACTTTTTCATCGGATCGCGCAAAAGCGCCATCGCTGCCGACGATACGGCTATGGCTATGGCGGATTTAACGGCGAAACTCTTATTCAAAAATATAAACGACAATATCAAAAGCGGCACGTTTACCAAGAGTATCGTCCAACCGGAACTGAACCCCGTGGCAAACTCTATCATGTTGCCTATACCCGTAGCCCCGCCCGACGCGAAGTTGTTCGGGATTATGAACATATTGACGCTTACTACGCGCAGCGCAGAAAATATCAATATGCCCATAGGCACGACAAAAAAGTTGAAAAACTTTTTGTTCTTGAAAATCGACTGCTTTCTTTGCGTAACGTGATAATCGGGAGTTTTCCTTTCCGAAATAGCCGTCGTTTCCTTGGCTGTGTCTCGGCTCGCCGCCGCCTCGTCGGGCAGAGCGGTATTCGACGCATTGGCGCAGTCGGTTTCGGGCGCGCCGTCGTTTGCCGTATCCGCGCCGTCGGGAGATTCGGGCGGCGGGTCTTGCTCGTTTTGCGTAAGGTTTTCGGACATATATGCACCTGATATGTAATTTAGTCGACAGAACCACCCTCGATCGACGGCGGTTCTAATGTAATTCTACCACATTGCGATAGCAAAATCAACAGAAAACGGCAAAATTTTATACGTCTTTTTCAAGCTCGGGCGCGCACGCGAGATTGACGGCAAAACAATCTACGCAATTGTCGTCAAACGCGCGTCCGTCCGCACCCGTGATCGCAACGGTAGTCATGCCCGCCGCTTTCGCAGCGCGCAACGCCGCCGCCACGTCGTCGAACACGATACAATCGCCCGCGTTCTCGTCCGCGCGCAACGCCGCATACGCGTACATTTGCGGCGAGGACTTGTTCATTCCCGCCTCGTCCGCGGTTATTATTCCGTCGAAGAACCCGAATATCCCGTTGTTTTTCAAACACGGCACGGCGAGCGTTCTATCGAGACTCGTCACTGCGAATATGCATATGCCGCGCGCCGCGCAGTCGCGCAGATACTCCGCAGAACCTTCGAGAAGCGGCACCGTTTCCGAATACGCGCGGATAGCCATTGCCGTCCATTCCGCGGCGAGCGTCTCGGGCTGCTCGTTCAACTTGAAATACTCCACCGAAAACCGCGCCGTTTCGAGATTGCCGAGCGCGGCTATAGCCTTGCGGTACTCGTCGCTCGGCGCAAGCCCGCGCTTTTTCAAGTAGTCTACGTCTATCCGTTCCCAAACGCTTATACTGTCGAACAGCGTGCCGTCGAGATCGAAAATAGCCGCGCGCACTCCGCGCATCACATTGTTTTTCTTATCGTATACGATCATTATTCGCCTTATTTATCGTCGCCGCGCTTGTCCGATCCGCTCTTTTCGCCGCGCAGTTCGTTTATTGCCGCAAGCCCCGCAGTCATGCCGTCGCACACGGCTTTAGCCACCTGCTTAACTCCCGACGTGCAATCGCCCGCGGCAAACAGCCCGCTAACGTTGGTCTTGCCCCCGTCCGTCTTTATGCTCCCGTCGCCGAGCGTTAAAATCCCCATGCTTTTTGCGAGCGCGGTCGCACCCGCAACGCCTACCGCCACGAACAAGCCGTCAAGCTCCACGCATTTCCCGTCCGACAGCGCTACCCCGACGAGCTTTTCCCCGTCGCGTTTTACGCCCGTTATCTTTTGCGTATAGGTTTCCGCCGCCTCGAACGACGGCGTTTCGCCGTCGGTAAACAACGCGACGGACGAAGCTACAGCGGCGAGCGTTTCGTATTCGTGCCGAGCGTACGCGCCCGCGCCTATCACGCCCACGCGCTTTTTGCGGTAAAAGAACGCGTCGCACACGGCGCAATAGCTGATTCCCGCGCCGTCGTCGATCGCCTTCGGCCGTGCGCGCGACGCGCCCGTCGCCACTATGAGTTTCTTCCCGTAAAGCTCGCCCGCCGTGCTCGAAACGGTAAAACCGTCGTCCGCGGATACGAACGTGACCTGCCCGTCAAGAATTTCCGCGCCTGCCGCACGCGCCTGATCAAGCCCTGCGGCAAACAACGCCGCGCCCGTCGCGCCGCCCGTGCCGTAATAGTTATCAATACGCTCGGCTTTGAGCAAAGCGGATGCGCCGCCGTCGATAACGCACACCGAAAATCCGCTGCGCGCACAGTACAGCGCCGCAGACGCCCCCGCAGGTCCGCCGCCTATAACAATGACATCGTAATTTTTCATGCACATATTGTAACACATAGCCGCGTTTACCGCAAGCGATTGCTCTTGACTTATTTATTTTATTGTGATATAATAGTGATATTCAAATAACCTCAAGAAAAAACGGAAAAATGGAATTTGAAAATCTCGATATAGATAAGATAATGCGCGAGCTGTCGGACGACGACAAACTCAGACTGTTATCCGGCGAAGGCGCATGGCACACGTACGGCGCGGGCGAACTGCCGCGAGTGCGCATGGCGGACGGACCGTGCGGCGTAAGGCTGTCGAGCGGGATAAGCACGGCGGCAGTGCCCGCCACGTGTTTCCCTTCTCCGGCGATGCTCGCAAACAGCTGGGATACCGCGCTTTTATACGATGTGGGCGCGGCAATAGGCCGCGAAGCTACGGCGCTCGGCGTGAATCTTTTGCTCGCGCCCGCGCTTAACGTCAAACGCAATCCGCTCGGCGGGCGCAACTTCGAGTATTACTCGGAAGACCCGTATCTTTCCGGCGTACTCGGCAAGGCGTTCGTATCGGGAGTGCAGTCCACCGGCGTAGGAGCGTGCATCAAGCATCTTGCGGCAAACAACTGCGAAACGCGCCGCATGTATTCCGATTCCGTGATCGACGAGCGCGCTTTGCGCGAACTGTATTTAAGACCGTTCGAGATCGCTCTCGAAGCCGAGCCGGCGGCGGTCATGACCGCATATAACAAACTCAACGGCGAATACTGTTCGCAAAACGCGCATCTCATAAAAGAAATTTTACGCGACGAGCTTGGCTACCGCGGCGTCGCCGTTTCCGATTGGGGCGGCGTTCACGATCGCGTCGCCGCGCTTAAAGCGGGACTCGATCTCGAAATGCCCGACTCGCTCGGTCGGTCTTTTTCCGCGCTCAAAACCGCGCTCGAGCGCGGCGAGCTGGATATGGCGACCGTAGACAGGAGTGTGCGCCGCATACTTGCGCTTACCGACGATGTTTATCTCGAACCGTGCGGCGAACTCGATTCGGACGAACACGACAAGCTCAGCTACAACGCGGCTGCCGACAGCATAGTCTTGCTCAAAAACGCCGAATCGCTCCTGCCGCTCACAAAAGACATGAAAGTAGCGGTCGTCGGCGCATACGCCGAGTGCGCGCCCGTTTGCGGCGAAGGCAGTTCGCACGTAACGCCGATACATTCGCATTCGTTCCTCGACGCGTTCAAACATCGCGCCGTTAAAATAGATTACTATGCGGGGTATGACGCGGACGATCCCGACAAGGACGCGGAGCTTTTCGATCAAGCCCTGCGCGGCGCTAAGTCCGCCGACGCGGTCATATTCTTTGCGGGCTTGCCCGCGCCGAGCGAGGGCGCGGACAGACGCTCTATGGCGTTGCCGCGCAATCAAAACCGACTTATATCCGCGCTTGCAAAAATCAAAAAAACCGTCGTCGTGCTGTGCGTACCGGGAGCTGTTGAAATGCCTTGGGTGCGGGAAGTCCACTCTATAATCTATTCGGGGCTGAACGGACAGTCGGGCGCGCTCGCCGCCGTCGACGCGCTCTACGGCAGGATCAACCCGCGCGGCAGGCTTGCCGAGACGTTCCCCGTCGGCACGGCGGAACTTGGCAACGATTTCGGCGGCGATACCGTTTTATACCGCGAAAGCTTGTTCGTCGGTTATAAATATTTCGACGCGATAAAGCGTTCGGTACTTTTCCCGTTCGGGCACGGACTGTCGTATTCCGATATAGTCTACGACGGAATAAAAATGCAGCGCACCGCTACCGACGATTTCATAGTGTCTGTCACGCTGACGAACCGATCGATGCGCGACGGGTACGAAACGGTGCAGATTTACGTTGCGGACGCTACGGGCAAAGTGCTTTCGCCCGTCAAACAGCTCGCCGCATTCCGCAAGGTTTTCGTTGAGGGCGATACTACCGCAACTGCGGTGCTCGATCTCAAAAAATCGGCGTTCTCGTTCTATTCCGCAAAACGCGGCGGCTGGTTCACCGCAAGCGGCACGCACAAGATAATAGTCGCGGCGTCGGCGGGCGACGTTAAAGGCGAAGTCACAGTCGAACTCGACGGCAATTTTGCCGACGCCGAACACACGCCCGACGCATACGCAATGCCCGTGCGCGAACGCATATCGGACGCGGACTTTGCCGCGCTGTACGGCAAAGCGCTGCCCGCGCCCGAGCCGCGCCCGCAAAAAGGCGAATACACGCTCGACTGCTGTCTTTGGGATATGCGCGATCGGTTTGCGGCAAAGCTCGCCATACGCGCGGCGAAAAAGCGCGCGGCGGAGCTTTTCGGCGGAGAAAAATCGGGCATGCCCGCATACGATGCGTTTATGTCGTCGGTCATGCACACACCGCTTTACGCCGTCGCCGCGATGTCGGACGGCGCGATGTCGCTCGACGCCGCGCAAGGCATAGTCGATATGTGCAACGGCAAATTTTTCTCGGGGCTTAAGCTGATAATAAAAGGTCGGACGGACAAATAGCAGACGTCAGCCCGCTCGACGTAAATAAAACAACACGCCGCTCGTTCGGCACAAGGTGAATAATGGAAAAAATCGACGTATTCGGATACATAGAACGCGCGGGCAATGTGCTCGACGAAAATCGCGGCGGATTCATGCGCGCTGCGGAAAAGCTCTCCGAGTATTTGCAAAATACGTTCGGCGAGATCGACGCAACGATCGGCGTCACGTACAGAGTAAAGACGAGCGACAGTCTCAAAGAAAAGATCATACGCAATTCGCTGTACAAAAACCATTCCGCGGAAGAGATAGTTTTCGAGGTGCACGACATAATCGGCGTGCGGATCGAGTGCAGATTTTTCAAGGACGAGCACGAACTGTACAGCCGCATACGCGAAACGTTTTGCGTGGACTTGGGCGACGGTTATTTTTCGCCCGTCGGCAAAAAAACGATTCGGCTCAAGCTCGACACGCCGCAGCCCGAAAAACAGCGCAACGGCTTCGATATTTACCGCATAGACGGCGACGTGGCGTATGCGGGCGAAACGTACAAGTTCGAGTTGCAGATAAAATCGCTCGTCAACAGCTTTTGGTCGGAGATAGAACATAAGCTGATATACAAGAACGTCACGTTCAACCAGACCGACAACCTCATGAAAGATATGCTCAACTCGATACACGAGAGTTTGACGGGCGTCGATCATCAACTGAATCTTATTTTCGACCGCGTGGCGGGCAACACCATAGATGGGCAGTTCGCCCAGCTCGAAAAACTGCTGTCGCTCGGTATCAACGAGATATATACCGCTATAGTGAAATCCAAGATCGGCATTCCCGTGTCGATAACCGAATACTCCGACGCGATAGTAAAGTATCTGTTCACAGGCTCGTCTTACCGCAGTGCAAAGACCGATGTAGTTCCGCTCGAATGCGTTATACGCGCCGCCGTCAAAGGCGGCGCCGCGCCCGAGCCGGACGACGAAGAAAGCAAATACAGCGGAATATTTATCAATCTCATGGAATGGCTGCGGCACGTCGATTATGCTTCCATCGCCATAGGCGAAAAACACGCGCTCGCCGAGTACAGGTCCACCGCTATCGAAAACGCGGTTGCGGACGTGTTCTTGAAAAACATGAACGACGATTTCTATCTCAACACATTCTTTCATATCTTTTTTTCGCTCGAACGCGGAAACGACGACGAGGACTTTGCCGATTACATACACTACTACACCGAACGCATAATGTCGGGCAAAACGCAAGAGCGCATGTACCGCACCCTCGCCGCGCTCGTGGACACCCCCGCCCACAAACTCCCGCTCGAAAAGACTATAGAACGTCTCGCATCCATAAACGATTGATATTTCTTAAACGTTCGCGCAGTATTTGCGCGATCGATGACGGAGCAAATTCCATTCACTCCCTAATATAAAACACCGACCGTGCGGTCGGTGTTTTATATTTCCGTATCATCTGTCAGTTTCGCTTAAAAGCTATTCGTCCCAAGCGGTCCTGAGCCGAGGATACTCTCCGTCCGCTATTACCCAGACGTCGGTATTCCAGCCGTCGTATGTCGCAGCCGTTTTAAGTTCCTCGTCGGTCTTGAACGCTTCGGCATATTTTTCGCCAGACGCACCGTCCCCCGGGGCGGCGAACATTTTTCCTCCGCTTATGTCGTACGAAACGCAATTTTTGACATTGCCCATTATCCAACGTCCGATCATAGTGCGGGGATTTGCGTTTTTATTATCCGAAGGCGTTCTGTCGCCCATTCCCACATTAAACACGCAATTTTCGACAGTAGCATTCCATTGCACACCTATTGCGCCGAAATACGCCTCGTTACCGTTACCTTTAGCGCTTATAATGCCTTCAAAATAGCAGTTTCTCAACGTAGAACCGCCGTTCATATTATAAATCAGACCGCCGTACATTATATTGTCTTCCGCACCGAGATCGAAATTCACGAAATTTATATTTTCTATGACTGACGCCCCGTCGAGCATTTGGATAAATCCCTGTTCGGCTTTGTCAAATCTCGTCGTTACGTTTTTAACGGCATATCCTCTGCCGTCAAGCTTAGACGCTATCATGAGCTTGCTGACATAGCTCGACGTTATGGTAATTCCGGCAAAATCTATATCATTTGCAAGATACCAACTCGTATTGGTAACGCTTGTAAAGTTTTGAAATTCTTCCGGCGTTACAATAGGTCTTGCGCCCGTTTTGTTATCGAAAACTTCTATCTCGCAAGTAACCGTATAGTCTACGCCTTCTATAGTGCGGGTCGCCGTGATCGTGGCTTTGCCTATTTTTTTGGCGGTAAGCTTGCCGGTATACACGCCGTCGCCCAATCCGCCGACAACGGAGACCACGCTTTCGTCGGAAGACGTCCAAACGATATCGTCCGCCGCGGGATCGCTCGGCATCGGGTCGAGCGTAACATTGAGCAGCGTAGCCGCGCCCGTCACGCCGACATGGATCGAACGCCGCGATACGTCTATCGCAAGATCGGCTTGCGGCACTACTACGCTGATAGTAATATCCGCAGTTACCGCTTCAACGTCGTCGTACGAAACGGAAGACGTAAATCTGACGGTTGCGGTACCCGCGCCCACGGCTTTGATCTTACCGTCGGCAACGGCGACTACGTCCTCGCCTTCAACTATCGTGACTTCGACTTCGCCCTTGCTTACCGATACTACTTCCGCTACGACAAGCGCCGTTTCGGAGAACATATCGTAGCTCGATTTATCGTCGGTCAGAGTCATTACCACCGGTACGTACTCTACCGTGACTTCGCACTGCGCAGTACTGTAATTGCCGTTCCCGTCGTCGTCTACGGACGTAGCCGTTATCGTAGCGACGCCGTCTTTACCGTGAGTGGTGACAACGCCGTTTTCGTCTACGGTCGCAACCGTCTCGTCCGAACTCGACCATGTAACGCCCGCAGACGAATTGCTTACCGTAACGGTAAGAGCCGCCGTAGCGTCGCGATCGAGTTCGAGCGTCGTTTCGGACAGCGTAACGGTTATTTCTACGGTTTCTTTTACCTCTATCTCTATCGAATCGGACACGGTCGGATCGAGCTTGGACGTCACGGTTATCGTGACAGTGCCGTTGCTCACCGCCGTAACGAGTCCCTCGCCGTCCACGGTAGCTATGTTCTCGTCCGAACTCGACCACGTTACCTCGCCGCGATTGACGATCTCATGCAATTGCGTCGTCGCACCGGGTTTAAGCTGCGATACCGCATCGTCGGCATTTATCTCGAGCGTTATGGCGTTGACCGTAACGGCGATCGTCGCGGACTTGGTATCGTCTTCTACGGACGTGACGGTTATCGTCGCTTCGCCCTCTTTGATCGCGGTGATCGTTCCGTTCTCGTCGACGGTAACTACGGTCTCGTCCGAACTCGACCATGTAACGCTCTCATCGCTTGCGTTGCTGACAGTTACGGTGAACGTTGCGCTCTCGCCAACGTATATCTCGGCGGAAGTTCTGTCGACTTTCACCTTGACAGGCTCTACTACGAGCGCGCCTTTGAGCAACGGCATTTGTCCGTCGACAATGACCCAGCCGTTTTCCCAGCTTTCGTCGAACGTTGCCGCGGTCTTAAGCTGCGCTTCGGTCTTTTCGGTCGCGCCTCTCACCGCAGAATACGAACCGCCCGTCTTCAACAGGAACACGTTTTCCACTTTACCGTTGCCGGGCTGCTCGAACCATGCGGGGAACTTCTCGCCGCTTGCGCCCGCCTCGCGCGAAACCTTGAGCAATACGTTGTTGACTTTACCGTTGTTGTTGTGATGAGCAAACGCGCACTGATTGGCAGAGCCGGACATCGTAATATCGAATATGCAGTTTTCTATAGTGCCGTCCGCGCCGCCTATCCACGTGCCGAATATACCGTCGAAGTTGCCCGTGCCGTTAAAGATACATTGCAACTCGATATTTCTCATATAGCCTTGGAACTGACTGCACAGTTTCGGCGTTGCGAAGTTACTCACCTTATAGCCCAAACCGTCGATTTTCGCCCACTCGTTCAAAGTCACATTCGTCGCGCCGCCCATATCGATGTCGTTTACAATATAATACGTACCGCCCGCTATGGTTTTGAACTGTTCGGCGGTGGAAATCTCCACGCCGCCCGCGGCTTTCTAGTACACGGCTATGACCATGCTGTCGGAAATGTCGCCTATAGTAGCGGTGATCGTGGTCTTGCCGACCGCGACGCCCGTTACCGTACCGTCTTCCGAAACGGTCGCAACGCTCTCGTTGCTGCTCGTCCAAACCGCATCGCCGCCTTGGATCTTGCTCGCTATCTCATACGTGCCGCCCTTTGCTACCGAGCGCGCCGCGAGCAGCATTTCCACTTTCGCGCCCGCATAAACTTCAATTTCCACCGTGTCGGTCGCGCTCGCGCCGTGCGCGGTAAACGTTACGGTAACGGTGGCTTTGCCTGCGGCGATGAGCGTGAGCTTGCCGTTGTTATCGATCGTGAGAACTGCCTCGTCGCTGCTCGACCATTCGTATTCGCCGTCCTGATTGCCGAGCGCCTCGAGCGTTATATCCGCATCGACCGGTATCGCTTCGGCGACCGCGTTTTTATTGGTTATTTCGACCGCGGGATCGGCAAACGCCTTTACTGTGACAATGCACGACGCGGACTTCGTATCGTCCTTATCGCTCGTTGCGGTAATAGTGACCGTGCCCGCCTTGATCGGCGTTACAACGCCGTTGCGATCGACTGTCGCAACGCTTTCGTCGCTGCTCGACCACGTGACGGTCTTATCCTCGTCGGGAAGCTTCGAGGGTTTGACGGTAGCGGTGAGCGCGAGCGTATCGCTCATTATTACTTCCGCTGTCGTCATGTCGAGCTTGACTTGAACTTGACCTATATTGCCGCCGTTTGCAAGCGTGGGGATCTCGCCGTCGGAGATCGACCATGCGTCGGCGTCCCAGCCGTCGAACGTTGCGGCGGTTTTGAGCTGCTCGTCGGTCTTGAGCGTCGCGCCGCCGGGCATGACCGTGCCGCCGTATACCGCATAATACACGTTGGTCATTTTTCCGCTGCCCGCCGACGTGCCCGCGAACACTGCGGGAACGTTGTTCTCGTTGCGCGCGAGAATTATCGTGTTTTCTATAGTAGCGGTATTGCTTGCATCATGATTAGCGAGAACCGCGCGCGCACCCGCGCCGTTTTCTATAAATGTAACGTCGAAACGGCAATTCTCTATTCTTGCGTTGCCGATAAAGTGGTGGCAGACCACCGCGACGCTATTCTGCGTTATATTGGACGTGTCGGTCTTGAGCGCGAGGTTTTTGATCGTGCCTTGCAATCCGTCCTTAAACAGTATGCCGCTGTAGTTGGATATTTCATAGCCGTTGCCGTTGAACGTGCCGCTGTAAACGCTGATACCGCTTTCGAGCTTAAACCCGTCGAGATCGACGTCGCACGTGAGATACATATCCTTAGCGGAATTTTCGGCTTTGAACGCAGCGATAAACGAAGCTTTATCCGAAATACGTATCGCGTCCGCGAGCGGATCGGGAACGGTAACGGTGAGATCGGCAAACGCATCCGCGTCCTTATTGCTCGTTACGCGCACAGTCGCTTCGCCGTATGCAGCGCCCGTAGGCGTAACTACGCCTTCCGCCGATACGGTTATAATATCGCTGCCGGACGTGACTGCGTACGCGAATCCCGCGTCGTCGCCCGTCTGCTCGGGCGTTACCGTCGCCTGTATCGCATACGATTCGCCCACTTTGATTTCTTTTGCCGTCTCCGCGAGCGTGACCGTGATTATTTCGCTTTTTACCTTAACGACGCACGTAGCCGCCGCGGTGAGATAGCTCGCCGTTATTTCGGTCTCGCCCTCGGCTATTGCCGTAACGAGTCCCGTATCGTCTACCGTGGCGATACTCTCGTCGGACGAACGCCATGAAACCTCGCCTTCCGGCTCTGTCACGGCGGTGAGCAGAACAGTATTGCTGCCCTCTTCGAGCGTGAGCAAAGCCAACGTCTTATCGAGCGTAACGGTGTATGCAGTTACGTTTACCGTGCACTTCGCCGTTTTGTTTCCGCCCGATACGGTTATTATCGCCGTGCCGCCGCCTATCGCCGAAACCGTGCCGTTTTGATCGACGGTGGCGACGCTCTCGTCGGACGAGGTATACTTAAGCCCCGTCGTTACGTTGGTGTCCACCACTATATGATCGGTCCTGCCCGACATGAGATTTATCGTCGGGTTTTCTATGGTTATGTACGCGCCCGCCTTTACGGTGACCGCGCAAACGCGCGTGTGCGCGCCCGCCGTAACCGTTATGACCGCAACGCCTTCCTTAACGCCTTTGATCGTTGCGCGGTTTGCCGCGTTGCCGACCGTGACCGTCGCTATCGACTCGTCCGACGTTTTCCATTGCGGCACGTCGTCTATGCCGGCAATATTGAGGTTCAGCACCTCCACGTTGCCGCCTACCGTTAGCTCGACCGATGTTTTGTCGAGCAAGAACGCCGTGGTCGGCTGCAGCGCAGTCTCGTCGCATGCCGCCATAAACGACACGACGAACAATACCGCCGCGATCGCGGCGAGCAGTCCTGTCATCCTTTTCCTATTCGTTTTGTGTTTCATCTTCTCCCTCCTCGGAAAAAACCCTTTATAACCTCGGCGCGCCGACTTCGAGACGCTGCCGTCAAGTCCGTTATTTTGCCTCGTTCTTCTTTTGCCGTTTCTCTTTTATGATTTCGATAAGTCTGTCGAGCTTAAACTTTCGCACGACTATATCCGCCAGAAACAGCACTACGGTTATGATCAAAAAAGTCAGGCGCGGATCGAACGAGCCGCTCTCCACCTCGTTCTTTTTGCCGAACATGTTTTCGGTGGAAAACAGCACTTGACCGCCGCCGTTTTCGCTGAGCGATTCCATAAACGTAAAGCTCTGCGTATCGTCGCCGAACGCGCGGTACTCCTCGGAATACGACACCGCCGTATGCGCAGTGAGCGAACCGCTGCCGTCGGTCTTTTCTATATTCACGGTGTAAACGCCGCTCGTTTTGGTATCGAACCTGCCCGCATACATCTCGTCGGAAACTTTGGTAAGCGGTATATCGGCTCTTTGTCCGCCGAACGTGACAGCAGCAGTGACCGCGCTGTCCGCATGTATGCGTATCTCTGTCGTATAGTTATCGCGCACGAACTCGGCGCGGATGTCCGCATATTCGTCGGTGCGCACGATCGGGAACAGCGAACTTACCGAATTGAGCACGAACCGCACGCCCACGGGATCGGACAGAAACCCTTCCGACCAATTGCCTATGAGATCGGACATAAAACTTCCGACCTTGCCTTCGCCGCGTTTCCATTCGGCGTATATGGGATTGCCGTTGTGCCCGAGCACCATGGTCGCATCGTCTTTTATACGCGTGCCGTAAAATCCGCCGAGCATCGGTATCTCGTCGTCGGCTATGCCCGCAACCGCCGCGGTGTGGCTGTTTACCGTCGGTTTGAATTCCTCGGCGTTTTCGTACTTGCCCGCCGCTACGGTCGTTTCCTCTACCATTATCTTAGACAGCTCGCGCTCGCGCTTAACGTCGTAAAACCTGCCGTTGCCGCGCTCAGCCATTTCCTTAGCCGTATCGACAGGCACGGACGCGCCCAGCGCAATAGTCGACACCGTGATCTTACTGCTCGCCATGCGATCCACTTCGTTCATGATGATAGACATATTGCTGTTGGGATATTCGGGGCGTCCGTCGACAGGCTCGCCGTCGGTGAGGAATATCACGTGCTTAAGCTCTGTATGCGAAAACGAGGTTAGCATAGTGCGCGCGCGGTTGAGCGCGTAAGAATACACCGTGCCCGTATCGGTCTGTATGCGTTTGATCTTATTGATTATAGTCGTTTTGTTGGTTATCTGCGTCATATCGACTTCGACGGTCGCTTTTGCATTGAACGAAATAACGCCCATATAGTCGTCGGGCGCAAGCGCGTTTACGCTCGCTATCGCCGCGTCGATTGCAAGTTCCATACGCGTGGAGCTTGTGCCTTCCGCAGTTTCGCGCATACTGCCCGAGCTGTCTATCACGAGCAACAGCCCGAGCGATTTGGCGTCGGTATTCGCCTCGACGGGCAGCAGTTCCTGCAACTGCGAGTCCGCCATGTCCGCTTCCTTATACGCGCGGTCGCCGCCTGCGGTGTAAAGTCCGCCGCCGTAAATTTCCACGTACTCGGTGAGCGCGGCGGTAAACTCGGCGGGCAAGTCGGAGTTTGCAACGTTGGAAAGAATAACCTCGTCGTACGCCGTAAGTTCGGCAACGCCCATAGGCAGTTGAGCCGTGGTGGTCGCCGTCACGTCGTAATTCTCGTCGAGTATCTCCTTGAGTTTTGCGGAATCGCCGTCCTTCGCGGAAATTATCAACACGCGTTTCGACGAGTCTATCGACACGTACGAATAATACACGTTGTTTTGCGTAACCGTATCGTTTTCGGTGATTATCTCCACCTTGAACTCGTGTAGCTTGGGCGAAAGCAACGAATAATCGAACACGAACGACGTTTCGCCGCCGCCGAGCGAAACCTCGCGCTCGGCGTATTTTTCGCCGTTATCGTATAGATAAAGCGTGGCGTTGCAAACGGACGCGCTCTGTACAGTCACGGTAACGGGCACGGTCTCGCCCACCGCTACCGCGCTCGGCACTTCGACAGAATTTATCTGAACTTCCGCACTTGCGGTATCTTGCGAAAAATACACGCTGTCCACGCGCGTTCCGCCGTCGGCTACGGCTTTGACCGCGGCGAGCGCGTTACCGTCCGTCTGTCTGCCGTCCGAAAGAACAATGATCCGCCCCGACTTAGGGCTTTTGAGCATTTCTCGCGCGAAGTACAAAGCCGACGCTATATCGGTGGAGCTGCCGTCCGATACGTTATCCGCTTTGATATATTTATCGTATACTTTATCGGCGTTGCCGTCGAGTTCGGAAACGTAAAGCTGTCCGCCCGCAAACTTGATCACGCCCAATCTGTAGCCGTCCTCTAAGTTGTCCGCGACCGAGCGTATAAACTCGTCCATGCGCGCTTTGCTCGGTTTTGCGCTGTCCGATGCGTCCACGAGGATTATAACGTCGCTCTTTACCGCCGCGTGCGAATAATCGAAAGTTAGTCCGCTCACCATAAACCCGCACAGCAGGATTATGACCGAGTGCAATACGAGCGAGGTTATGCGGCTTGCCGTGCGGCGATGCTGTTTTTTTAGTCTGAAATACGGAAAAAGCATGACGAACGCGGCGGGTATAATGAGCAGCAACAACCACGGCTGCTCGAATTTTGCGGAGATCGCATTCATAAAACTAATACTGTTCACGATATTGCAACCCCCATTCCAAACTTACCAACACGAACAGCGCAATCGCTATCCACATGAATATATCGCGCGTGTCGTTTTGCACATTCGTATCCGTGCCGATGCCCGTCATCACGACGGGATTGACAAGGTTCGTACCGTTCCTGCCGAACACGCTTTCTCGCGCGGGTATGCGCACGAAAAACTCGTCGGTCACCGATCTGCCGTTTTCGAGCGTTTGGGTCACGGTGTACGTGCCCGATACGTCCGCATTTATAGTGACGGGGAACTTGTCGTAGGTCGTTTCGCCCGCCGATGTCTTTACCGTCATTGCCGTTGCGCCCGCACGCGCGTTGAGCCGCACCTCGTCGCCCGCGCCGAACAGCGTTTTCGACACGGTGCGCGCCATCGCAAACTCGCAAATATTATTGACGAGCAGCGGAAAGTCTACAAGCTCCACGGGCAGCGACGTCATATGTATATCGAGCGCAAGAACCGCAATGCGCGCAGAGCCTTCGCTCTTTGCGAGAAGCACGGGTTCGTTATTGCACGACATCACGTTCTCGAAACCCGCGTGCGTCAAAACCTTGGTATACTGCGTCGCGGTGAACTTGGACGGCGAAATCCCGTTCATAATTGTTTTGAACGTTTCGCTCGAGCCGGACGCGGAAAAAAAGAACTTGCCGCGCGCCGTGCCGTTGAGCGTTATGCCCGTGAGCGATTTTATTCGATCGGGCGGATCGACGAACCATACCGCGCCGTCAGTGGGGAGAGCCGACGGACAAACGCCGTCGTAAACGTACAAGTCGTAGCCGCTCGTCTTTGCTGGCGACGTTTCACTCACGAGATCCACTTTGCACTTGCCCGTCGCGTGCAACGCACTGAACAAAAATCCGGGGTTCTCGCTTTCGAGCTGGACCTTGTAAGACTGAACGCTTTGCTTATATATATCGAAAGTATTGTCGTACGCGAAACTGTCGTCGATTTCGAGAGTGACGCTCGCACTCGAATACTCGGATATGCCGAGACTGTTCCAAACGACCTTTGCACTGCCGTTCTCGTCGCACACCGCAATGCCTGGCAAACGCTCTTTGCCGTCGACAGTAAGTTTTACGGGGATCTCCGCCGCCGCGCCGTAGCTCGCCACTTCCGCGGTAAACACCGTTTCGCCCTTTACGCGCTTTGCCGAAAAATCGAGCACTGCGGCGTTCCATTCGCCGCTTGCCACGTTGACAACGCGGACTTTCCCCGGTTTATCGTAATCGCAATCGGTATAAAGATACACCTCGGCATTGGGATTTTCGGTGAGCACGCCCTCGGCAAGCTCCATTGCGTCCGTGAGATTTTCGCCCGCGTAACCGCATTGAGTTTCGGACAGTTTTTGCTTGATATAGCTCGCCGAATCGGATCTGCGAACTACAAAGTCCGCCTCCTCGCCCGCGATTATTACGCTCACTTTGTCACCGTCCGCCGCAGTGCGGTCGGTGAGTTTGTATATTTCGGATTTGGCTCTGTCGAACCGAGTTTTGCCGTCGCGTTCCGCCATCATCGACGCCGATGCGGACAGTACTATTATCTTTTCGCCCGTTTTTGACGCGAGCACAACGTACGGCTGCGACATCATAAACGAGATCAATATGATGATCAATATCTGCACTATCAAAAGCAGCGAACTCTTAAGCCACGAAATAGGCACCTTGCGCTTTTGATAACGAAGGCTCAATTTCCAAACGTACGTGCCGGAAACCTTTTTATCCTGATACTTGGGTTTTAGGATATATATGAGCAACAGCGCGATAAGCGCGATCAAACCCAATAATCCCAAAGGCAACGCTAATTTCATCGTATCATACCTGTTTTGAGCATGCGCTCGAACAACAATTTTTCCACGGGTTCGTCGCAGGTGACGGAGATAAAATCCACCTCGCGCGACGAGCAAAAATGCTTGATGTCGTCTATAAAGTCACGCAGCGCCTCCTTGTACGCTTGTATGTGACTTTTGGTTATCTTCATTTTTAAGTGCCGCTCGTCGTTGGGATCGTCCGCCTCGACGTCCACGAGCCGTATTCTGCCGTTGTACGTGGGATCGACTTCTTCGGGCGACAGCACTTGTATCAGCATGACTTGACGCTTATGGAACAACAGATAATCCACCGCTTTTTTCCAATTGCTTTCCGTCATGAAATCGGAGATTATAACGGTCAAGCCGTTATCCGAACCGGGGCTGGGACAATCTATTATAGCGCGCTCGAGATCGGCTTCGCCCTTAAACTGCAGGCTGTCGAGCTTGCCTATACCGCGAAAGAACGAGTTTTTGCCCGTTATCGTGCCGCATAGATCCTCGGCTTTATTGCCTTTTATCAAGCGTATGGACGTTCTGTCCATATGACGTACCGATAAAAATCCGATAGCCGCCGCGACGCGCATTGCGTACAGCGCTTTTTCGTTGTCCGTTTTCTGCATGGATGCCGAACAATCCAAAAACGTCTGTATATGCATTTGGCGTTCGTCGACAAACAGTTTTATAAAGTGTTTTTCAAACCGACTGTATAAATTCCAATCGATGCGGCGAATATCGTCGCCGAGCACGTACTCGCGGTAATCGGCAAATTCCACGGTAGAACCGTGGTAGTGCGTTTGATGATTGCCGCCGAAATAACCTTGCATGTTGTTGCGCACGTACAGATCGGCGGTTTCCAATCTATTCAAAAATTTATCGTCGATTACTTTTGCCATAAATAAGTTAAAAATTCATTCGCAGCCGCATCGAGTGCGACGTCGCGCACCCGATGCGCCCGTAATTACGTTCGCCTTACGGCGCGCGCCGCGATAACGCGTACGGTCTTTGCTTTTACGATACTTGCATATTACGTCGCACAAAGCTTTCGCTCCGAACGGCATATGCGCGACCGTCTGTCAGTCTTCCGATTTCTTTTTGCCGAATAAGCCTTTCTTGGGCTTTTTTTCCTTGCCCGTCTCGGGTTCGGTCGACGCTTTGGACGTTTTCGGCTGATCTGCTCCGACGTCGCCGCGTCCAAGCTCTTTGATTATTTCTTTGATTATGTCGTCCGCGGACACGTTGTCGGTGACCGCCTCGAACGTGAGCTTGATCCTGTGCCGCAATACGGGCAGAGCCAACGAATTGAGATCGTTATACGACACGTTGTACCTGCCGTTCATGAGCGCGCGCACCTTTGCCGCGGAAATAAGCGCTTGCGCGGCACGAGGCGACGCACCGCAGCGTATGTATTTTTTGGATATATTCGCGGCGCACTCGCTGTCCGGCTGAGTGGCGAGAGTGAGCTGCATGGCGTGCGTCATCACCTCTTTCGCCACGGGTATTTCCTTGGCTGTCTTGCGCATGGCGAGCAATTGCTCGGCGTTGCAAGCGGCGTCCGCAACCTCGTCCATAGTTACCTGCGTCATGCCGACTATCTGCGCAAGCTCTTCCATATTCGGGTAAGTAACGAGCAGTTTGAACATGAAACGGTCCATCTGCGCTTCGGGCAACGGGTATGTGCCGTCTTGCTCTATCGGGTTTTGCGTAGCCAAAACGAAGAACGGCTCGTCGAGTTTGCGCGAAACGCCCATAACGGTTACTTTATGCTCTTGCATAGCTTCGAGCAGCGCGGACTGCGTTTTGGGCGTTGCGCGGTTTATCTCGTCGGCGAGCACTATGCTGCTGAATATAGGTCCTTTTTGGAACTCGAACTTGGAGTTGCCTTTGCCGTCCTTGACTATTATATTTGTGCCCGTAACGTCGGCGGGCATGAGGTCGGGCGTGAACTGTATGCGCGAAAACGGCAGATCGAAAACTCTGCCGAGCGTGCGCACGAGACGCGTTTTACCCACTCCCGGCACGCCCTCGAGCAATACGTTGCCGCCCGCTATCATTGCGATGACGGTATATTCGACGACTTCTTTTTGTCCTATGACGTCTCTGCCGATCTGCGTGTAGATGTTTCTGCACTGCTCGGCAAACTGTTCCAAATCCTTTTCTTCCATATAGGGTCTCCTTGTCGTGATGTTGCGCCTTATCGTCAGCTCAACAGATCGAGATAGTTTTCTATGATTTCGCGCTGCTCGTCGGTGAGATCCCCGCTCGTGAGCAGCTCCATCGCTTTTTTGTAAAACTCTTCGTACACTTCGTTATACGGAGTTTTTCCGTCGATGACCGAATCGTATATGATATCGCCGCCCTCGGACGGATGCGACGGGGCGGAGCTTTCGCCCTCGTCCTCTTTGTCACCTTCGTTATCGTCTTTGTCTTCCTCTTCTTCCGACGGATCTTTAGGGTCTAACTGATCCATCGCGTCTTGAAAAATATCGCCGAGATTGTTATCCGTATCTTGCAAATCGTCTTTATTGGGCATGTCGGGCAAAACGCCTTGTATGGCGTCCATCGCGTCCTGAATGGCGTCCTGAACGGCTTGATCGAGTTCGTCGCCGCTCGTCTCCTCGTCGCCTTCGCCCTCGGGCGGCGGCGGGAACTGCTTTATCGCGTCCAAAAACGCTTGCGCGAGTTTTTCCAGCGGGTCGATCAGTTCTTCGTCCTTATCGGTCGCATCCTCGATCGAATCCAAAATGTCATATGCCGTTTGCTGAAGTTCGAGCCATTTCTCCGCGCCGACGAGCACGTGTATGGAATCGTACATATTCTTAAACGCGGTTTCGACGATTTTGATGTCGCCCGATTCGAGAGCTTTGCCGAGTTCCTTTGTGGTATCGTGCTTTTGCAATTCCTCGGGTATAGTCGTTTCCGCCATGGCGTCTTGCAGCAGTTTGTGTATCTTTTGCGACGTATCGGATATTTTGGCGATCTTTACTTGAAGACTGTCCGTCGGCTTGAGACTGTTTTCGAGATCGTCTATCATGCCGTTAAGTTTATCGCGCAGATCCTCTTTTATTTTCGCCTCCGCCACTACGCGGCGAAGATCGTCTATCATTTCCTGAATTATTCTGTCCTCTTCCGAAATCTGTTCGATCCCGTCCACGGGCGGATTCTCTGCGGCTTGAACGGCTTTAACGGTCGAAAAGGACATCATGAGCACAGCCGTGACTGCGAGCGCGCCGAGTATGGACGCGAATATCACAAACAGTTTTAGCCCGCCGAACTTCATTTTTTTCGGCGTCACGTTTTGCAGTACGCCTTGCGTGTCCTGACGCTGTTTTTGCGCGATCACGCTGTCCGTGCCCGCAAGCTCGAGCATCGTTATCACGCGCTCGTCGAGTCCCATACCGTCCATGCGCGACGCGGTTTTTTCCACCGTGGTGCGAAAAACCACGAAGTAGAACATGACAGAAAGCCCCGCCGACGCGAGCGCCCAAACCACGAGCGATATCCACAATGCGTTGTACTTCGTCGCAAACGATATTATGGAAACGAGTATGCTCAACAGAAAACCCGCTATCAGCCCGAGCACGACGGATTTAACTATCGCCTCGGCGGTGAGTTTTCTCTGATAACCCGCAAGCATTTTTTGCTCGGCGGTGAGTTCCTTTTTGACGCGTTCTTTTTTCATTGTACGCACCCTCCTTATTCCAAAGATATTTTCGCCCAAGACGGCGCAACGCCGTCGGGACGCGCGATAAACGCCATATAGCCGTGCTTGACAGCCCAATTGGCGTTGCTCGAGAATTTATAGCTGCGCAAACTCGTCAACTGCGTTTCGGCGAGCAACGAGCAATCGTTTTTTGAAAACTCTTTAAGCTGCTTGTTCTCGTCGGGATTGCCGTTGCCGGTGTCGTCGGTTTGGAACGGCAGATCCTCGCCGTTTCGCACCGCCGTTATAGACTCGGCGCGCGCCGCGCAATTCGAGCCGGATCCGAAATCGAACCCGCAGAACACGAATCCGCCCAAAATATCGAGATCCATGAAACAATCGATCACCTTGCCTTTTGCGCCGATTATTCCGCAAAGTCCGCCCGACGGAACGGAGCTTGTAAACCCGTCGGTGGAATTTATCCTGCCTTGCACGAAACAGTTTTCGATAAGCCCCGCTTCGAGCTGACCGGCTATTCCGCCCGTAAAGCCGTACCCCGTAAAGTCTACGCCGATAAGATTGAGGTTTCTCACAACGCCCGTACCTATGTACGGGAACAAGCTCACGCCGAAGTACCGACCGTTTTCGTCCTTGCAGCTCTCGGGATTTTCGATTTTGAAATTTTTGAGCGCGTAACCTCTGCCGTCGAGCGTAGCGTTGAACGCTTTGGTTTTATCGCCCCAGCCGCCGAACGGCCGTATCGTTTTTCCGCCGAAATCGATGTCGCACGCGAGACAGTAATTGTTGGACTTGGTATACGCCGTGCCCGCAATCAAGTCTTCCACGTCCTCGACGGTGCGCAAGCGCACGTACGAATCGTATTCGTCGGTGACTTCCACCTCTACGGTTGCCGAAGCCGTCGCCGACGAGACGGTTATATTCGCCACGCCGACGGCTATCGGATAAAGCATGCCCGATTTATCTACGGCAGCCACGCTCGAATAGTCGGACTTGAACGTTGCCGCGCCGCCGCCTTCTATCGTAAAAGGCAACAGCAACGGATCGTCGCTCAAGTCTATGCTTATGCGCGATACCATGTCGACCGCACCGCCGACGTCGATATTTATATCGCCTTTGCCGTCGTCGGGCGGATCGTTATTCGGTTTTCCGTCATCGCAGCCGAATAGCGGAAGAGTGCAAAGCGCCGTCGCCGCTGCGACTATAGATATGAATTTACTTAATTTATTGCTCATTTTCACCGTGAACTTTTATATATTACATCGCGCCGTACAACATTTGCGGCGGGCGGCGATAAGCCGCGCACCCCGTTCGGCTTACCACCGATACGCTTTTGCGGCGGAAAGTTTCGTTTCTCTCGACGGGATATAAGTTCCCGCATTGTCCTCTACGCTTAGCGTGAATTGGAACGAGCCGCCGCTTACTATCTTGTCGCTGTCGGCTGCCGCCGCGCTCAACGCGGCTTTTATCTTATCCGGATGTATTTCGTGCGACAGATCGGACGGCTTGAGCGCGCCGCGCGCGGCGTACTCGCCGTTTACGTACACGTTGAGCCATACGGTAACTGTGTCGTCTATCTCATAAAGCCCGTCTACCTTGAAAAAGTCCAACAGCGGATTTATGATATTGTTTTCGTTTTGCAAGACCAAGAACGGATTTTCGGTATGTCCCGAGAAAAGCAGTAACGGGTCGGAAATCGGAATTTGCTTGTACCCTTTCTTGTCGAACTCCCTTTGAGCGGCGTCCCAGCGCGCAAACGCCTCCTCCACCTCGGGCAATGCCTGCGATTCGTCGGTGAGCGCGTAATACGCCGCGCTTGCTTTATCCAAAACGTCGAACCATTTAATATTTACGTTTTCTATATCGGTGCCGACTTCGTTCGCCGCCGCTATGAATTGCTCGACGCGTATCTTTTCGGCAGCCGCGAACAGCTCGTCGTATCTCGCGCGCGCCGCGGCTATCTTTTCGAGTGCTTCGGCAACGCCTTCGCCCGCTTTCGCCTCGTCGGACATATATTCGTACTTCGACTCCGCCGTCATTATCTTGCGCTCGCTTTCGAGCGTAATTTCCTCGACGGGCACGAGCGCTTCGGCAAGCTCTATCAATTCTTCGATATCCGCCGCGTCGCGCAGCACTTTGACTTCGGCTGCCACAGCGTCGAGTTTCGCCTTTGCGGTTTCTACGCCCGCGTATTCTTTGATCTCGTCGTCGAAATCCTCGTATCGGGATTGCAGTTCGTCTACGGTGTCCTCCGCCTCGAGCGTTATTTCCTCGAGCGCCTCAAGCTCCTCTACGTCCGCTATAAACGATTCGGCGGCTTCTCTGACTTCCGCCTCGTGCGCCAAGCGTTCGAGTTCGGTCACTTCCGCATCCGCCGCGTCGAGTCTTTGATACGCATCTACCACCGCCGCGTGCGTTTTGAGTTCCTCTTTGAGCGCATAGAACAATTCCTGCGCAGCTATAATATCCGAACGATTGCGAACAGTCAGTTTTTCGGGCAGATTGTTCACGGCGGTTATGAATCGCTGTTTCGCCCGCTCGTCGCGCTCTTGCTCCGCCTTGGCGTCCGCTTCGGCTTTGAGTACGTCGTATGTAGCTTTGTATCCGTCGAGTTTCTCTTTGCATTGCGCAACTTCGGGATTCGATTTTTCCGCATCGTTAAGCACATCGTATATCAAAAGCGCAACGTTGATATTCGCGCCCGACTCGATCGCGACGGGCGTTTGTATCTTGTTCACCATACCTATAAAGGTTTGCGTATTTTGAGTTACCGTCGGGTCGTCGGGTTCTACGGGCGGTTTCGTGTCGCAGCCCGCAAAAGCGAAACAAACAATCAGCAGCAATGCCGTAAACACGGCTATGATCGGTTTTCTTCTCAACTTCATCATCTCCTATGCCGATAGGCTATCTCTTATATTATATCAAATCGGAGACCGCGTTGCAATATGTATTGGGATTTAATATATCCGCGATACTGCTTACTTTATATAAAAATACTGCTGTACCCGAGATTCTGCTTTACCTTTTATTTTTTACGTGTTATCATGTATAAGTATTAAATTACATATCAAGGAGTAATGTATGAGAAAATCAAGATACTCGGCGCTTACCGTCATATTGATTTTGTGCGCGCTGTTTTGCGTGCCGCTCGTTGCGTGCGATCCCGCGGATTCCGGAATGGCTACTATCACGTTCGACACTGGCACGGACGTTGCAGTCGCGCCGCTTACCGCGCAGGTCGACAGCCGCATTTACCCGCCCGTCGATCCCGTGCGCGACGGATATCGGTTTAACGGATGGTCGCTCGACGGCGCGCCGTTCGTATTCGACAGAATGCCGAGCAAGGACATAACGCTCAAAGCAGAATGGCTCAAGCTTTACGCTCTTTCGTTCGATACGGGCGCGGAAACGCTGTATTTTACTGCGGGCGAGCAGATAACGCTGCCCGAGGACCCGACGAAAGCGCATTTCAAGTTTGCCGGCTGGAAAAACAACGGCGCGGCGTTTACCGACACGGTAATGCCCGAGCATGACGTTTCGCTCAAAGCCGATTGGGTAGCGGCGTATACGATCACGTTTAATACGGGCGTCGGCGGCTTGACCGTTGCGCCGATAGTAGACGTGGCGGGCGCGGCGATAACCGCGCCGACGGCAAATCGCCCGGGATATTGGCTGTCCGGCTGGAAGCTCGGCAACGAGGCATTCGATTTTGCCCAAATGCCGAGCGAGGACATAACCCTTACCGCGGTATGGGTAAAGCTCACCAACTTGCCGTCCATGTTCATAAATCTCAAAGACGACAGCGGCAACAAGGTTGCGCTCTCGGACGTGGGCAGAATAGATTACGTGGACAGCACGATCTCGCTTACCAACACGAAAGACGAATACATTATAAACAACGCCGCAGCCGGTTTCCGCGGCAGAGGCAACGGGTCGTGGAACGACGTCGAAGAGCATCCGCAGTACGGAAAAAAGCGCGGCTATAAACTCAAGTTCGACAAAAAGCAATCTCTTTTCGGCGGCGAGGCGAACAAGCATTGGGTCATACTCGCTTGCACCAACTTCGACGATATGACCATGAGCCGCAACCATCTCGCCTACAATATGTCGCGCGAGCTGTTCACGGCGATCGAACACACCACGCTTGCCGAATGGGTAGATATTTACATCAACGGCGAGTATCACGGACTGTATCTGCTTTGCGAACACACGCGCGTAGGCAAAGGCAGAGTCGATATAGCTTCCGAATACTCGACCGCGCCCGAAAACAACGGATTCCTTATCGAATACGACGCATACGGCGATACCCCCAACCCCGACAAGGGCGATCCCCAATTCGTAGAAGGAATACACTATTTCAGAGTAAACGGAGTAAAATATCCGTTCTCGGTACATTCGCCCGATCCCGAGGATTACGAGGAAGAAGGCGTACTCACGAGCGATTACCGCAATCAAGTAAAATACATCAAAAACTACGTAACGGAAGTGTACACCGCAGCGCTCACAGGCAATTACGCCAAGTTCAGCGAACTCGCCGACGTGCAATCGTTCGTCGATATGTACATTTTGCACGAACTGTTCAAAAACGTGGATACGGGCTACAGCTCGTTCTATATGTACAAAAAGCCTAACGGCAAACTGTATGCCGGTCCGCCTTGGGATTTCGACGCCACCACCAACATCAACGACCGCGGCGACAGAACTCCTACAGGCATTTACGTTGCCGGCTCCATTCAAGAAGTCAATGCGGGACAATGCGCGAGCGAGCTGTACATTTCGCTTTATAAAAACGCAGACTTCAAGCGCGACATAAAAGCGCGTTGGAAAACGCTCTCGCCGCAGATAAGCGAGTTCCTCGAAGGACGCATGAACGACAGCGTATACAATGCGAACAAAGCCGCCATGGGCAAAAACTTCGCAAAATGGAAAAGCAAGTCTCAAGCCCAAGCCGAGACCGATTGGGTAAACGACATGAAAACGCTCAAAAAATGGTTCACCGATCGCATCGATTGGCTAAACGGCGAATGGGCGTAAACTCACGATAGTATAGAATCGGCAAACGCCGAATAAACGGTTCCGCATAATCGGAGCCGTTTATTATTGCACGATCGCCGAGATCGTGCGTCATGATACGGCGCGAATAAGAAAGACGGTCGAAACATATAAAACATAAAAGCAAAAATCATGCGTGTTTTGCTTTACATATACGATTATCGGATATATAATAAATTATACATTAAAGGACGCAAAATATATGAACATCGAAAAAATCAAACTCGACGCACAGTCGGGAGATCCCGTCGCTCAATGCGAACTCGGCAAGATTTTACTGCACATCGACTATGACGGCTCGGATATAGAAAAAAATCCGACCGAAGGCGTGAAGTGGCTTACAGCCGCCGCAAGCCAAGGTCATGCCGAAGCCGAATTCGATTTAGGGCTATGCAGTCTTTACGGAATAGGTTGCGCGAAAGACCTAAAAGCAGCGTTCACACACACTATCTCCGCGGCGAATAAGAATTACGCACCCGCCCAGAACAACGCGGGCAATTTTTACGAGGAAGGCGTAGGCGTGGAAAAGGACGCAAGCGCGGCGTACAAATGGTATAAAAGCGCAGCAGACCAAGGCGACTGCGAAGGCTTGCTGAATTTAGCCGAGTGCTACAAAAACGGCGTCGGCGTAAAACGCGACGCAGCCGAGGCGCTGAGGCTGACCAAGCTCGCGGCGGAGCAAGGCAGCGCCGACGCGCAGTTTGCCGTCGGGTGGTTTTACGATTATGCGTGCGGCGTAAAACGCGATATTCACGAAGCGCTCGAGTGGTACAAAAAAGCCGCGGAACAAAATCACGGCAAGGCAATGTGCTACATAGGTTATTGCTACGAGGAAGGCGACGGAGTAAAAGCGGATATCCGCGAAGCGATCAAATGGTACGAAGCGTCGATGCGTCAGAATTATTTTCAAGCTTTCGTAAACATGGGTTGTTGCTATCAGTACGGCAAAGGCGTCGCCAAAGACGTTCCGAAAGCCGTAACTCTATACTATGCCGCGGCGAAACTCGGGAGTACCGACGCGCTTTACAATCTCGGCATATGCTATACTTACGGATACGGCGTGGAGCGGAACGAACAGCAAGCCGCGCAATTTTTTCTCGCAGGCGCGGACGAAGGCAGCGATAAATGCCAATTCATGATAGGCGTTTGCTACGGCTGCGGCGACGGAGTAGAACAAAATATCGAAAAAGCGATCGAATACCTTACGCTCGCTGCGGAACAAGGCAACGACGATGCGATGTATTCGCTGGGCGAACTTTACGAAGACGGTTCGGCTGTTGAGCAAGATCTCGACGAAGCAGTCAAATTTTACAAAGCCGCCGCCGAAAACGGAAACAAAGAAGCCGTTAAAAAACTGAAAAGCAAAAAGTTCAAAAGATACGCATGATGCGAAACGCCGTCTCTGCCCGAGACGGCGTTTTAATTTATCGGCAGTTCCGCGGCATAGCACGTGCGCAGACGCGATCAGTCGTCAAACTCCATCGTTTTAACGGCGTGCTCGAAAACGGGCGCCCAAAACCATCTGTCTTTGCCGAGACAGTTCCAACTGCCTATCCCCTGCTTACCGCCCAATGAAAAGAAGAACATTGCATTATAGATCGGCTGATCGACCGCCGCCGTGATGAAATCTATAAAGAAAATATTTCTGCTTTGCTTAATAAGTTTCGCCTCTCCGAACTTGGCTGTGAGAAAAGTGTTTTTCAAAGCGACGAGCATTTGTTTACCGAAAACAAAAACGTCGTCCTCTTTGAGCAAACCCGCAAAATTGACGTTCAAGTTTACCGTCGAATCGGGCGTGGTATATATATACCTCGGCGCGTTTACGGGATACTTCACTCGGCGCATTTCGTCGGGCATGACCTCGAAATTATCGGGCATAATCGCGGCGATCTTGTCGCCCGCTATCCTCGCCCTTACAAACTTTACGTCGGGCAGTTCGCAGCCGTTCGGCATATCCGCGCGCAATGACGCATAGTTTATTCCGCTTATGCGGTAATCGAGCGCGTTGCCGTTGACTGCAAACGTTGTACCGCACGAAACGCAGTATCCCGTCCTGCCGTTGCCGTCGAGTTTTACCCGACTGCCGCACTGCGTGCACAAAAACGCTTCCATGTCCTTAGCGCGTCTGATCTCTATACGATCGGAGATATCTTTTACGCGCGCTTTGCCGCAAGAGACGCAAACTCCGTTCTTATCGAGCGCGCCGCCGCACTCGGAACATGTTTCTCTCGAAAGCAGTCCCGACGTCGAAACTTTTATGTCTATCGTCTCGTCCGACACGACGTCGATCGTATCCGCCTTGACTTTGCGCATTGGCTTTGCGTCGCCGTAACGGAACTTGCGCGCGCCTTTTACGTATATCTCGCCCGAATCGATATTGCGCTTTTCCGCAATGATTTGAAACGTTTCGACCAAGCCTTCGGTAAGCCTTTCAAAATATTTTGCGCTGTCTTTGCCGCGCACAAACGCAACGTATACGCTCTCCTTGTCCGTCTGCTTGCCGTTGGGCTGCTCCAACCGCACGGTGACCGAGTATGCGTTTTTATGATCGAGTACAGCCGTGTTCTCCGCCGGCACGACCTCCGCATTGAACGCGGAATAACGATCGGTAAGCCGCATCGCCCAAATTTGCAGACTGCGGCTAAGCACAATACCGTCGAAACCGTCTATGATATCGGAATGCTTGGCGTAGTTCTTTTTCAAGATATTATGCGCATTCGCGTAACCGTACTGTTCGGCTATGACGCAGCAGTAATACGCTTTTTCCTCGTCGTAATACGCGCTGTTTTTTTCGCCGTAAAGCAGACAGCCCAAAACGGCGCATTCGCAATTGAGATTGTCGAGCGCACCGTCCAAATATTTCAAATCCGCCGCGTCGAGCGCATCTTCGCGCATGCGCGATAAGATATATCGCGCGCATGCGCCGTCGTCGCCGTTATTCACAAGCTTTAACAGTTCTTCCGCCGTTTCCGTACAGTCGCTTTCGTTACGATCCCGATCGCACTTGAATATTTCGGAATATTTTTCGACGACCTTTTCTCCGAAAGTTTTTGCTGTCTTTTTCGGTTTTGATTTAAGCATAGCTCACTCCCGTCAACAATAGCTACCGTAATATTATATACCGCGATCCGCGCATTGTCAACGAAAACAGTATTTCACCGCACGCGTCTTTCCGTACAGTTGCTCGGCACAAAAAAACGCGCACGGTAACGCACGCGTTTGATTTGCTTGATAACAGATCTCGAAAAATCGAAATTATTTGAGTTCGACGGTTGCGCCGACTTCTTTGAACTTGTTGGCGATCTCTTCGGCTTCTGCCTTCGCAACGTTCTCTTTGATGGTGGAAGGCGCGCCGTCGACGAGCGCTTTCGCCTCGCCCAAACCGAGCGAAGTAAGCTCGCGAACGACTTTGATAACGGGGATCTTGTTCGGTCCGATATCCTTGAGGATAACGGTGAACTCGGTCTGCTCCTCCGCTGCGGGAGCGGCGGCGCCGCCCGCAGGCGCGGCAACAGCCATAGCCGCAGCCGATACGCCGAACTTATCCTCGATCTTCTTAACGAGCTCGTTAAGCTCGAGAACGGTCATTTTTTCGATCTCTTCGATCATCTTGTCCAAATCTGCCATGATTTTGATTCTCCTTTTGGGGCTTTTGCCCGAATTTTTTATGGCGTTATAGCCGCCGCGCTTCAGCCTATCGGCTGTATATTTTTTTGTTTACGCCCCGCAAATGTTTTACAAGGCTGCGTTGTAGTAAATCTTCCCAATGCTGCGCGGCTTTTGCTTATTCCTGCCGCACCTAACGGCGCAGATGCGGGTTAGGCAAGGAAGTCCGAGGCGCGGACGACGGGAGTTTAGCCCCACCTACACGACTCAAACTGCCATCCTGCATCTAACGGCGTATGCGCGACGCAGACGGGCAACAGTCGGCGAGACGCCGACGGGCGCGTAGACCCACCTACGTAACCGAGGCGGCGAGCCGAACGTAGCCCGTATCCGGCGATGCAGATGCCGTTAGATTTAGGCTTCTTTCTTTTTTGCGACTTCCGACAACCCCACAGCCAACGACCGCATCGGGCTGGTCAACAGACCGAGCAACTGCGCGATAAGCACGGGTTTTGCGGGGATATTAGCGAGCGCTTTTATTCCGTCCGCGTCGAACTTTTTACCTTCTACCACGCCGCACTTGATGGTGAGCGGGGTTTTGCCTGCGTACTCGTTGAGCACTCTGCACGGCGCGGTGGAATCCTCGCCGCCGAACGCGGCAGCCGACGGACCGTTGAAGTACTCGTCGAATCCCGTGTTGCCCGTCGCGTCGAATGCGCGCGCGAGCGCGCTGTTTTTTATAACGCGATACTCCACGCCCGCCTCGCGAAGCGCTCTGCGCATTGCCGTGTCTTGCTCGACGTTTATTCCGCGATAATCGACGACTACCACCGACGACGCGTTTTCTATCTTTTGCTTGACTTCCGCAACGTATGCTTTGCGCTGTTCGATATTGTTCTTGGACATTCTAACCTCCTTGTAATTATACAAAACGGCGCCTCTTTCCGAGACGCCGCCGAAATACCGCGTAAAATTACGAAGTGGATCAGAATGCGCCTCGACAAGCCGGCATATGCCGATTAAGTTTCCGCTTGTTGTCTACGGCTATTTGATTAAACCGTTACAGCCAAAGGCTGCTTTTTTTGATCGTTGTAACATAACCTAACCGAGGACGACGCGCTTGTTAAACGCGCACGTTGACCTTAAGCCCGGGTCCCATGGCAGGCGTAACGAATATGCTCTTGAGGTACGTACCTTTCGCCGCCGCGGGCTTTGCCTTGATAACGGCGTCCATGAGCGTCTCGAAATTCTCTTTGAGCTTGTCCGCGCCGAAACTCTTTTTGCCGATGATGCAATGCACGATGGACGTTTTGTCCACTCTGTACTCGACTTTACCGGCTTTGGTATCGTGGATAGCTTTCGCTATATCCTGCGTGATCGTGCCGGACTTAGGGCTGGGCATGAGACCGCGAGGTCCGAGGATCTTTGCCACTCTACCCAATTGTCCCATCATGTCGGGGGACGTGATCACAACGTCGAAGTCGAGGTAGTTTTCGTTCATTATCTTGGCGATGATCTCTTCCGCGCCGACGATGTCCGCGCCCGCCTTTTCCGCGATGTCCGCTTTTTCGCCTTTGGCGATGACGAGCACGCGGACGGATTTACCCGTGCCGTGAGGCAGAACAACCGTGCCGCGAACCTGTTGGTCGGCTTGACGGGGGTCTACGCCCAATTTGATATGCGCTTCGATCGTCTCGTCGAATTTCGCGGTAGCGATCTCGTCGATCTTTGCGAACGCCTCGGCGACGTCGTAAGTTTTGCCGCGCTCTATTTTTGCGGCGGCTGCTTCGTATCTCTTTCCGTGTTTCATATCAGCCCTCCGCAATTACGCCCATCGAGCGCGCCGTGCCGCGGATCATGGACTTTGCCTGTTCGAGACACGATGCGTTGAGGTCCGCCATTTTGAGTTTGGCGATCTCCTCGATCTGCGCATCGGTTATTTTGGCGACCTTGTCTCTGTTCGGTTTTGCCGATGCAGATTCTATTCCGACCGCCTTTTTGATGAGAACCGCTGCGGGCGGCGATTTCAGCACGAACGTGAACGAACGGTCGCTGTATATGCTCATGACCACGGGGATTATAAGTCCGACCTGATCCTTCGTGCGCTCGTTGAACTCCTTTACGAAGCCCGCAATGTTGATGCCGTGAGGACCCAAGCTCGAACCGACGGGCGGACCCGACGTGGCTTTGCCCGCAGGCAGCTGCAGCTTGACTACAGCATTCAGTTTTTTAGCCATAATTTTGCTCCTTGTAAATTATTTACAATCGCGGTGATAACGAATCTATCGATTCTCCCGTTAAGTAACTTGATAATTAAAGATTATAAATCGATCTTTTCGATCTGGTACATGTCGAGTTCCGCGGGGGTCATTCTGCCGAACATGTTTATATCGACGGAACACTTGCCCGTGGTCGTGTTTATGCTCTTGATCTCGCCCGTCATATCGGTGAGCGGACCGTTTACGACGCGGATGTTGTCTCCGACCGCAAAATCGGTCTTGACCGTCACCTTTTCGAGCTGCATGCGGCGGATCTCGTCGTCGGTAAGCGGCGTGGGGTGTCCCTGAGGTCCGACAAACCCCGTTACGCCGCGCGTGCCCGTAATGAGATGCCACATGTCGCGCGTGTACGACATTTTTATTATAACGTACGAGGGGAACATTTTACGGTGCACGATCTTGCGCTTGCCGTTGCGCTCCTCGACCACGTCTTCCATGGGAATACGTATGTCGAACAGCCTGTCCTCTATATTGTTCTTTTGAAACGCCGTTTCGAGATTGACCTTTGCGAGGTTTTCATAACCCGAATACGTGTGAAGAATGTACCACTTGGGTTCGGGGAGTTCGGTCACTTCGTCTATAGCCATAGCGCCCCTCCTCCGTGCAAGTACGAGCCGAGCGCGGTTATGCTCTCCGAAGTGATGCCGTCTATGAGCAAGCCGTGCAACCACCCGAATAACGAGTCGAACGCCATAAGCACGAGCAAAAAGCATACGGTGACCAAAAGGACGACGCCCGTTTGCTTGAGCACGTTTACGAACGACGGCCATGTTACTTTTTTGAGTTCGGAGAAGAACCCTTTTATCCACAAGCCCGCTTTGTTCGGTTTCTTTTTCTTTTTATCGACTTTTTTATCCGACTTCGCAGTTTTCGCGTCGGTTTCGTCGACCCTGTTTTTAGCCATTATTTACATTCCTTGTGAACGGTACGTTTTTTACAAAAACGGCAATACTTTTTGAGTTCCAATCTTTCCGAATGGTTCTTTTTGTTTTTGCTCGTATCGTAATTACGCTGCTTGCACTCGGTGCATTCGAGCGTAATGTTTACGTTTTTAGGTTCCATAACAGCCCTCCGATAGCCGCAAATTTTTCCGCTGTACGGATAAATTTACGACGAGAATAAAACACCGCAAAAATCGGTGTGTCATAATTTTATCACAAGTAAACGCCGCTGTCAAGCGTTTGAACGGTTTACAAATAAAATTAAATACGAATTTTGTTTGTTTCCGCTTTTCGGCAAAAAAGACCCCCGACATAATATGATCGAGGGTCTTCGTCAGTCTGCTTACCGCATTATCGTTCCGCGCCCTTATTCTTTTTATCTCTTACGAGCGAAAGCACGAACAGCGTGACGACCGCGGCGGCGCCCGCCCACACGATCGCATCCGCGCACCAAAGCAGAGCCTTCCAATTAAACACGCGCGCGCTCGACTTGACGTCTTCCGAATAAATCTTGACGGCGTTGGAATTTGTCACCGCGTAAATGATGTTTTTCGCGGCTTTCTGTAAATAGTGCGTGACGGTATTGTTGTCCTTATACGACACGTTGCCCGTGCCGCCGCCTATTGTCTCGTCGTAATTGGCAAGCGGCCACAGCTTTTTATTGCTATTCAGCCACAGATCGGTGCCCGCCCACAGACCGGAGATCATGTCTTGATAATACATGGCGGTCACGGACGCTTGGTCGGTTATCGCCATACCCTCGAAATCCCATTCGCCGCGGAGCACGTCGGTCATCAAACCTTTATGCGCGCCCGCCCATGTTGCGCCGAAGCGGTTCATGGAGACCATTACCGCGATCGCGTTGCCTTCGACAGCGGCATACTCGAAGCCCTTAAGGAAAATTTCGCGAATGGCTTGCTCGTTTGCAAAGAACGCGCCGCCGTAACGGTTGGTCTCTTGATCGTTAAGCGCAAAATGTTTCATATATGCTATCACGCCGCGACTGCAAACGCCGCGCATTTCCGCCGCGCCGATCTTGCCCGTCAAGAACCCGTCCTCGGAGAAATACTCGAAGTTTCTGCCGGAGTACGGCGAGCGGTGAATATTCATACCCGGCGCGTACCAGCCCGCAACGCCGACTATGATACTCGCGTCGCCGAGCAGTTCGCCCATTTTTTCGATGAGCTCTTGATTCCACGTAGACGACATGACTACCTCGGCAGGCCACGCCATGGAGCTTACGCCGCCCACGAGCGTGCCCGAAAAACCGGACGGTCCGTCCTTATCGGTCGTCGCAGGCAGACCGATCGAATCTATCGGCTGCGTGGAATATCCGCCTATGCGGACGAGTTTGGATATTTCGTTCCAAGAAAGCTGATTGACGAGATCGCCCCATTTCCCGTCCTCGAACGGCACGTCTGCAAGGTCGGTCACTTTGTACGAAGTGGACTTCGATTCGAGCGTGGGCGCGGGCAAAGTACCGTCGTTTATCACCTCGTCCGATCTGTTCCACTTGAGATCCGCCAATAACTCGGCGGGCGCAGTCCAGCTCTTGTTCTTATAATCGGCGGACGCCGCAAGCGTGCCCGTCCAATCGCTGCGCGAGAGATACGAAAAGTCCTCGTCGTAATAACGGATGCTCGTATCGTCGAACCTGTTGGTTATTTTGTTTCCCGTCTCTTTCGAGGTCGAATACGTAACCGTATCCTTTTCGGATTGCCGCAACGCCGCCGCCGCCAACGCCGCGTTGCCTGCGGCGGTCATGCCGTCGTCGACCGTTTTACCCTTTGCCGCGAGAATGTTGTTAAGCGCGTCATGCGCGTTCAACCCCACAGAAAGATAGTAATCGCCCGCATCGAGTATATAAGTCTTCGCGTCGGCATAGTCGTACGAAGCGAACGTCTCTTTATCGATTTTTATCTTTACGCCTTCGAGTGTCGCGCCCTTAGCTATGACGTCCGTCTTTACGAATCCCGCAAGCTCTACAGCCGACGTTTCCACCGCGCCCGTATACGGCTTTTGCAAATACACCTGCACGGTATGCTTGGCGTCGTAGTCGCCCACGTTCTTCACGTCGACGCCGACTTCAAAAGACTTACCGTCCTCGGACGGCGTAACCGTGAAATTATCGTATGCAAAGTCCGTATACGAAAGTCCGTATCCGAACGGATACTGCACTTGCGCGGCATAATCGAAGCTGCCGGCATTGCCGCGCCCGTACACGACGTCCTCATAGCGTGTTTCGTAATACCTATAGCCGACGTATATGCCCTCGCCGTACACGAGATATTTATTCGCACGCTCGACGGTTCCGTCGGCATTGGCTATGGTGTAGTCGCCCATGTTGGCAAAGGAAGGCGCGCTTGTACTGTCGTAAGCGTACGTATCCGCGAGCCTGCCGCTCGGCGCCGTGTTGCCGCAAAGAATGTCCGCCAAACCGTAAAGTCCTTCCTGACCTACGCCGCCCGCCCAAAGCGCGGCTTTTACGTTTTTATACGCATCGTCCTCGAGGAATCCAAGCTCGACGGGATTGTTTGCGTTGATCACGAGAATTACCTTATCGAACTTCTCGCAAGCGAACTTAATGGTGTCGCGCTCGTTGTCGTCGACCTGCAAATATCTGTAGCCCGTGGAAAGCACGCTCAACGGCAGATCGGAGCTTTCGCCGCCGCTTCTGCCTATTGTGACTATCGCCGCGTCGTCCGACGAAAGCCCGCTCGTCGCCGCCGAGTCGCCGCGCAACACGCTTACCGGCACCTCGTTGACCGCAAACGAGCCTTGCCCCGACTCGTTGGGATACGATTTTCTGTAGCTTTTTCCGCCGCCGTTCTCGTAGAAATTCCACAACGCCGCGTCGACGGTGAATCCGCCGTGATCGCTCGATTCGAGCGCGGTCTTTAGCGTGGGCGCGGTTTTGGTGTCGATGGCGCCCGAGCCGGCTCCGCCGTAAACAAAGTCGACGGAGTTTTGACCGAATACCGCGACCTTTCTCTCGGACGCCGAGAGCGGCAAAGCATTGTTTTCGTTCTTCAAAAGCACCGCGCCATCGCGCACTATATCCGCGCAGGTCTGCTTTTCGACCTCTGACGAATTATAATCGCTGCGCGAGAAGAACGTATTCAAAAGTCCTTCATACTGATACGCTATCGGAGTGCCGACTATCAACCCTATGGACAGTACGCCCGTGACGGCGACGCCCGTTATCTTCGCCCACATGGGCATTTTCTTTTTTGCCTTGCTCATTATTCGCCTCCTATAATCATTATCGCAACAAACAAGGCAACAATAATGCCGCCTTGCTCGCCGATTTGCAGTTGATTATTCCACTACTTCGACGTCCGCCTCGACGTCCATCCAGTTTTCCGCGTGAGTATCGTCTACGGTCGCGCGGTGCATGATGAAGCGCGAACCGAAATCGCCGTACTCATTCAATATATCTTCTTTGGTCTTCATAGCGCCGCCGGCTATCTCGTGCGGGAATACGCTCTTATCCGTGTCGATAGTCAATCCGAACATATGATCGTATATGTCCTGATTGACTTGCACGTACGTCGCTTTTTCGAGAGCAATCTCGGTATAACCTTCAAATTTTTCGTCCTTTTCCTTTTTGGCGTATTTGCCGGTGGCGTATACGATGTACGTTGCCATGCCCGCAGGTTGTATCTGAGTCATGGCGTAAGTACCGTCGTCGAAAAGCTGCAATTGCTCGAAGTACGTATATTCTTTGGGGGCGGTGTTGCCTTCTTGGTCGATTATTTCCTGAACGGTCACCGTATGCTTGCCGATATACGTTTCGGTGATTTGCGTGGACGTTTCTCCGCACGCCGCAAGCCCTATTGCCGCGAATGCCATAATCGCCGCCGCGATTACCGAGAGAGTGATTTTGCCGATTTTTTTCATGATTTTCTCCTTTTGAAAAATATTTTTGTACCCCGAGTATAGCAAAGCCCTCTCCGAAATTTCAATAAACATTACGCAACCCGTCGATTTTATTACGCCGTTCGCAAAAACGCGGCTCTCGCAATTAACGAGAGCCGCGTTTGGGGTTATGTTTATTTTCGCGTTTGCATGAAAATATCCACTTTGAACATTCCGTCGTCCACGCTTACGCGCAGGTCGCCGCCGTATTTTCGCGCCGTTGCGCGCATGCTTTTTATGCCGTAGCCGTGATAAAGCTTGTCGTCCTTGGTCGTTTTCGGCAAGCCGCCCACAAAATCCGAACCGCTCACACAAACGTTTTCCTCATGTATCGAAAGCATGCCCCCACCCCGAGATTTTACGAACAGCCTTATAAACCGCTTTTCCTTGTCGCCGACCGTGCGCACGTGTTCGACGGCGTTATCCAGCAAATTCCCGAACAGCGAGTATATGTCGCTCGGCTCCATAAATTCGAGCGCGCCGCCGTCCGCCATATACAAAAGCGCAATGTCCTCGGAAATGCACGCAAGATTCTTTTCCGTGAGCAGCGCGTCGAGCGTCTCGTTGCCCGTCTGCGCGAACGCCTCGTAAAGCTCGACGCCCTTGGCGATCTCGTCCAGCTTTTCGTCGCTCACGCCGTCCTTCTTAATGCGCCGCAGTTCGTGCTTTAGATCGTGGCATTTGATGTTGACGTAATCGACGCTGTTTTTGAACGATTCGTACTGTTTCTTTTCCTCATCGTGGAGCTTATCCGCTAAACGTTTCTCGAAGCTTATGCGCAACATTCTGAGCGTAACGTACTGCACAGCCAAAACGAACAGACAGTTAAACAGATCGGACGCCGCGCTCCAATAATTCAAACCATCTTCCACATTCTGCGTGTTATGCTGATTGAGTATAGTCGACGCGAAAAACGCGACCAAAAACGCGCCGAATATAATTCGGGTTTTCCATGTGTCGCCTATGAGCCGCGAGCCGAGCGCGCTCGCATACTTTGCGAATATTTTGCAGAACGCGAAGTACACGCCCGCGCACACCGCGCAGTACGCAGCCATCATCACCCAAAACATCCAATCCCTATCCGAATCGAACAGATTGTAATCGAACGCGCCGATAAAAACCATCTCGTTTACAACCACGTAAACGAAGTGCTCGACGGCGTATGCGGCTATCATGACCCAGAACAAAGTGGTCGCGTCCGCCTCGAAACAGACAAACACGAACACCCCCGTCAGTATGAATATCGCCGTATACCAAAAAATCGATATGATCACCATATAATCGTTTAAGTACATATATAACACTGCGTACAGCACGCCGAGTAAGCAGCACGCAAGCAAGCACATAGATACCCGAAGCGCAAATCGGTTTTTCTTTTTAAGCGTCGGCAGCACGAGCAACGCCTCGGCGGCGATGATCGAAAATATATGCCGCCACTCGTTTGCGATAACTATCAACCATTCCATATGCGATCTACAAATACTTCCCGTAATATGCGAGAAGTCTGTCGGAAAACTCTTTTTTGCGCGATCGGCTCAACGGTATTTCCGTTCCGCCCACGAGCACGTTCCCTTCGGTAATACCGTCTACGTATTTTAAGTTGACTAAACAGTAATTGTTGCACTTGACGAACTTATCCGACGGCAGCCGCGATTCCTGCTCCTTGAGCGATTCCCACACCGTAAAATCCCCGCCGTCGGTATGGTAACACACGCGGTGATCGAGAACGTCTATGTACGAAACGGTATCCAGCGCAATGCGTATCTTGCCGTCCGCGGTCTTGAGCACAGCCGACTCCGCGCGGTTATCCGCGAGCCGCAACACTTTGTTCATCATGACTTGGAAATTGCCGTACATTATCGGTTTGACAACGAAATCGACGGCATTGACCGAATACCCTTTTACGGCGTATTTTGACATATTGGTAATAAAAACCAACGGCACGGACGCATCGGATTCGCGCAGCTTCGCCGCAGCGCTCATACCGTCGATATACGGCATTTGTATGTCTATGAACACCGCGTCGTAAACGGGAGTATATCCTTCCAAAAACGACACGGCATTGCAAAACTCGGTCGTCTTAAACTCACGGGCTGTTTCGCGCCCGTATCGCTCGAGACAATCGCATATGCTTTTTCTGTCGGTCGAGTCATCCTCGACTATTGCTATATGATACATCTTCACCCCCGCAGTGAAAACCAAAAACAGTATGATATATTTTAACAAATAAATCAGTCCGTGTCAATACTTTTTCCGAGCGAATTTTGCCGTCGCGGGCGGACGGGCGGCTATTCGATTGACAACTTCGCGTTTTGTCGCTATAATATGCGTATAATATAAAAAACGTTTTCGGGAGGTCGAAATGAACAGATTAAAAGGCAAGACCGCCATCGTCACGGGCGGCAACTCGGGCGTAGGCGAGGCGACGGCGCTGCTGTTTGCCAAGGAAGGCGCAAACGTGGTCATTTGCGGCAGACGCAAGGACGCGCTCGACGCCGTTGCGAGCAAGGTCGTCGGCATCGACGAGAGCAAAATATTAGCGGTGCAAGCGGACATTTCCGTAAACGAGGACTGCATTGCGCTCGCCAAAGCCGCCAAAGAACGATTCGGCGGCATAGATATACTCGTAAACAATGCGGGCGTACTCGACACGGGCATCAAATCGATAGATAAGTATCTCGACGAGGACGTACAGCGCGTTATCGGCATAAACCAAGTGGGCACTATGCAATGCACCCGCGCCGTGCTCCCGTATTTGCGCAGCGGCGCGTCGATCGTAAACGTCGCGTCGGTCGCGGGCGTGAACGGCGGCGGCGGCGCAGTATATGCGTCCACCAAAGCGGCGATCATAGGCTTGACCAAGCACACCGCAATGCTGCTCGCGGATAAGTATATCCGTTGCAATGCGGTCTGCCCCGGCAATATCGTAACGCCGATGACGAGCAACATGAGCGCGGCGCAAATGGACGTAAACATGATAATCACCATGCGCAAGCACGGCGATCTTTCGCTTAAGCCTTGCCAAGCCAAAGACGTAGCGAACATACTTCTGTTCCTCGCCTCCGACGAATCCGCTGCGCTTACAGGTCAGATCCTCGTGAGCGACTTCGGCGTCAATCTTTAATAATCGAATATACAAAAACGCGGCGGTCGCCGCGTTTTTCAGTTCAAAATATTTTTTATTATTATCTTTTTGACGGCAATATAGCTCAAGTCCTCGTTCAACCAAAACGTTACGAGCGGAAGCCCCGCCGACCTGCATATCGCGGCGACTTTCTCGTCGCGCATGCGTCTGTCCGCACGCTTGTGCGAGCTGTCGTTCAATTCCACGAGCAACAACGGCTCGAAAGTGTCTTTATCCACGAAACAGTAATCGCACACTCTAAACAGCTCGTTTCTATACGCCGCATTCGTCACCTTATTTATCACGTTGAACAGCGCGACTTGCGGCAGCACTTCGTATTTTTCGGGGTTGATCTGTCTCAGAGTGTATAAAAACTTATGCTCCGTGCGCGACATGACCGACGCTTTGCGCTCGTATTTGGCGAGCGGTTTTTCGCCCTTTTCGCGCGGACGATACAGCAATGCGAATATGCAAAAACCCGTCAGCAACAAGCCGAATACGGTCATTATCCAAAACGTTTCGGCAAACAGATTGCGAAAAAACGGCAAAAGACTGAATACGAACAGCGTGATCCCTACGCATCCGAATACGATATACAGTCCTTTGCGAAATTTCATTCATACCTCCGCGCATGCGATCTCGCAACGCGCTCTTTTATAGATACGTTGCGGTTTCCGTACAAATGACCGCAACAACCGAATTAATCTTCGTCCGTAATTTCCTCGATGCGTTCGGCACGGTCGCCGCGTTTTTTATCTTTGCCCGCGGGCAGTATCACTACGCAGCGGTACGGCTCTTTGCCTTCCGATGCGGTTGTAACGCGCCCGTCGTCGTTGAGCGCGGAATGGACCGTGCGTCTGTCCGTTCTGTCCATCGGCTCGAGCTTTATCTTGCGCCGACGTCTTACGCATTCATCCGCCTTGCGACGCGCCATCGACGAGAGCGATGCGGCTCTGCGACCGCGGTAACCGTTGCAATCGACGGTCACGGACGTATGGCATTTTTCGGCGCGTATGCACGTTTCGGCAAGATACGAGAGCGCAGACAGCGTTTCGCCGTGTCTGCCTATTATGAGCGAATCGTCGCGGTCGGGCGCGTCGATATTCACCGTTTCGCCGTCGCCGGAAAGCGTAACGTTCACTTCAAAGCCCATAAGCGCGGTAACGTCCGCAATAAACGAACGCGCTCTGTCCAAAGCGTCTTTATCCTCCGCCTTGAGCCTGCGCGGTTTTTTTTCGGTCTCCGCGTTTTCCGCTTTTTCGGCATTATCGACTTTTTCGGTCTTTTCGGCTTTGTCCGTCTTTATCGGCTTGTCCGCTTTTACTTCGGGCTTACGCGCTTTATCGGACTGCTTGCCCGCAGGCTTATCGGCAACGCTTTTCCCCGCATTTTCCGCTTTTTCAACCTTTTCAACCTTTTCGTCTTTTTCGAGCTTTTTGTCGGGCTTGACGTCTTTAGTCTCCGTAACGGGCGCGGGATCTTTCTCGTCCACGGTCAAACGCACTTTTGCCTTGCGCAAAAAACCGCCCGCATCGAGAACCTCGACCGTTACGTCGTCCAAAGTCAAACCAAGCTCGGCAAGCCCTTGCTTTATTGCGTCGTCGACTTTCTTTGCGGAAAATTCCTTAAACATTTTACCCTGCCTTTTGCCGTTATGCACGGCGCGCGGATTCGGACCGCGTGTTATTTATTTTTTCTTGTTGTTATCCGACATATCGTAGCCCATAAGCTCGTTCGGATCGGGGCGTCCGTCGCGTACGACTGCGGTGCGCTGTTGTTTTTGTTTCTTGCGATCGACCTTAGCCGACGCGCCGTTATTGCCGACCGCTGCGGGTTCTTTTTTGCCGGCATCGGGATTTGCGCCCTTAACGTAATGGATTATAGGCGAGTTTTCGCCGTACGTTATGCGCGAACTGCCCGTAGCAATGCCGTAGTTCTTTGCGCCGCGACGCTTGTCTATCAGTTTGATAATTCCCGTGAACACAAGGTTCAGAACCAGCGTGACCGCCGAGTTTGTTACCATATACAACGAGAATATCGACGCGCTTTGCAACGCGAAGAACGCCATCATTACGGGCATAACGAACATCATTATTTTCATGCTCATGCCCGCGCCGCCCTTGACGTCGACCTGTCCGGCTTTTTTCTGTTGGAACATGGACAGCAATTGCGAGCCTACCGACAGCAGTACTACGAGCAACGGCAATATCAGATACCCGTTCGTCATGTCGCGCGAGCTGTCGTTTATGAGCTTGCCCATTACTTTATTGTATTCCGAATCGGTCATTATATGGTTGAACGATTCCACCTTGCTCTCGTCGATCTTTTCGAGGACTTTTTCATCGTACTTGCCTATCGCGTTCTTGAACGACGCCCAATCGAGTACCGCTCTGCCGCTGCCGAAGAACGAGTTGCCGCTCTTCCACGGCACGTCCGGCGACCATACGTTTTTGATCCAGCCCCACGATTCGTTTATCGGCTCGGAATTATCGATGCTCGGCGCGGTCACGTTGTATTTTTCTTTGATCTCGGTCATGATGTCGTCGTTCATGCCGTTGTAATACAATTGATAAACGACTTCTTGACCGACGTCGTGCGCCTTGGTCTCGTCGCCCGTCTCTTCCATGACCTGTTCGTACACTATCGAATACTGATCGTGCAACGTGACGTACTGATCGAGCGTCATGTACTGAGAAACGGTACGCATGGAAGTGAACATCGTAATGAACACGACGAGCGTTATTATCATGGGGAGACACGCCGAAAAATAGCTGTAGCCTTCCTTGCGGTTCAGTTCCATTTGCTTTTGCGAAAAAGCTTTTTCATCGCCCGCATACTGCTTACGCAGCTTGTCCATGGTCGGCTTGAGCCGCTCGGTGATCTTTTGGTTCTTGTTCATTTTGTACCGCTGATAAAAATCGAGCGGCGAGATCACAAGCTTGAGTATGAGCGTAAACACGACAATACGCCAACCGTAATTGGCGATAAAGCCGAATACCTTCATGATGAGGCTCGCCCACATCCCGCTCGGCGCGATTATCGCGGGGGCGAGCGCTTGCGCGTTCAATAGATTCAAAACAACCATTTCATATCTCCGTGGGGATTATCGGGCACGGGATCGAACCCGCCCGCATTCCATGGCACGCAACGCAAAATCCTCAACGCGCCGAGGAATATTCCCTTAAAGACGCCGTGCTTTTTTATTGCCTCGACCATATATGTCGAGCAGCTCGGCGTGTAAATGCACACGTCCGGTGTAAGCGGCGAAATGCACTTTTTGTAAAAGTACACCAATCCCAAAAACAACCAGCGAAACGTCAATATGTTTATCAGTATTCGCTTGGTCTTTCGTTTCAGTTTCGGTTTCACGACAACAGCCCCGCGCGCGCAAACAGTTTGGCTACCTGACTGTCGAGCGCGGCGTAATCTTTGCCCGCTGCCGATACGTTTGCGGCTATTATAGCCTGACACCCGCGCAACGCGCCCAGCCGCGACTGCACCGACGCGCGAAGTCTGCGTTTCACTTTGTTGCGGACTACGGCTTTTCCGACCTTGTTTGAAACGGAAAAACCCACCCGCACCGACCGTGCGGGTGTGTAGATCAAAACTACGTCTTGCTCGAACAACCGCTTGCCGTTACGATAAACGTAGGCATACGAGCCGTGCTTATTGAGCCTGTGCGCCTTATTCAGCAATTATTTGCCGAGCGGACGGGGCGTGAGGTTTGCTCTGCCCTTATTGCGGCGGCGTGAAAGAGTGCGTCTGCCGCCTTGCGTTTTCATTCTTTGACGAAAACCGTGGACTTTGCGCTGCGCGCGCTTTTTGGGTTGATAAGTTCTTTTCATATCGCTTTTCTCCGTTTCGCGATCGTTCGACCGCTGTCGCTTTTTGCGCCGTTTTCGGCGTTACACTGCATTATAACATTACTTGCCGCTTTAAGTCAAGCACGCAACGCTCGATTTTTATAATTTGGCGTTCATACGAGCAACTAACCTCGAGGATAAGGCGCAATTCGACGATAAACGCACAAAAACAAAACCCCCGCTTTACCGCATGCGGGGGTTCTTATGACAAAACTCGGCTGCTGCGCCGTTCGACGGCTATACTATCGAGCCGCGCATGCACTCTATCAACGAATCGAGCGAATAATCCGCAGGCACGTACACCATAGCAGCGAACGGCTTGCCGTTTACCGTACCTTCGACGCGCAAGCACGCCGCGCCGCTTTGCGGGCGCGCCGCATCTATGACCGATTTTTCTATTTTAAGCGTTTTGCCTACGAGCGCGCATGCGGAAGTATCGAATGTTTTATCCGAGCCGTCGAGCGTTACGCCCGTAATCTCCGCAGTCAACGTTTCGTTCGCGCCGCACTCTATATAAATTTCCGCGCCGTTCGTTCCGGCGACCGCAGACACAACAACGGTCTCGCCCAACGGCAACGTGTTGTCGGGTAACGCGATCTCCGTCGATTCGGGCGTGCCGAACGTTATCTTGCCGACCGCCGAATAATTGTTATCCGAGAGCAGCGAGAACTTCGCGCTCGGCAGCTCGGTTTCGTTATCCGCTGCCGTTCCGACAGCGGCGGCGCGATCGTGCGCGACGGCGGCAGAATAAGAAATACCGGATATGCACCCGTCCGGATCGAACTCGACTGCGATCTGCGCGTCGAGCCGAGTGAACGAAACCGTCTCGGCGATCATCGTGCGAACATCTTCCATACCCGTGCGCTCGACTATTATATCCACCAAGCTCTTAACTTTATAGCTCGAAAGAAAACTCAGAATATCGGATTTGACGAGCGCGAGATCGGACGCGAGACTGTCGAGCCGATCTTGCGAAATTTCCGATTTGAACATCGCGTCGAAAGCAGTGCGCACAAGCGCGGCGTAGTCGACGTTCTCGAAATTTCCGTCGGCGAACATATCGGCAAGCGTGTCCTTGAGCGTGATCGCGCCCGCCGCCATTTCGCTCACTTTGCGGCTGCTTACCGCAGAGTATTCCTCTTCCGTCACGCCCGCGCCGATAAATATATCCTTAACCGTCAAGTCTATATCGAGATTGGCAAGCTGCGTGTTTATCATAGAGATCATATATGTAGCGTTCTTGTCGGCGTTCAACAGAATCATATCGGAGATGCCGTCGAAAAATTCTTCGGGCGTACTTTCGCCCGCGAGCAGCTCCGCCAACACGTCGCGCAGCGAACCGTCGTAGCACGCGCTCAATATCTCGAGCTTGTTATTAACGTCGTCCTTTATATCGATCGCTATCCGGACCGCGCCGTCCGCTTCCGACAAATACTCGTCCGGCTCGCCGTTGCCGATTTTTTCGGGCAATTCGTTCTTTATCGCTTCCGCCGTGTATCCGTACAGTTTTGCCGGAAACACTTGCTCGTACGTAGCGCCGTTTTCGGAAACTCCGTAACCGTAGCCCGTATCGAGATCGATAAAATACTCGCTTGCTCCGTCGGACGCTTTTGCCGCCGTACCGTTCTCGACGAACGTATATTCATACGTTGCCGCCGCTTTGCCGTCCGACGATAACGTCGCGCTTATCACGCTCGAGCGCGCGGGCTTTTCCGCGAGAAGCTTTATTCCTCTCTCGAGCTTTTGCGCGGGAGTGAGAACCGTCGGCGCAGGTTCCGGCGCGGGCGGCGTCGGTCTTTTGTCGCCGTTATCGCACGCGACGAACACGCTCGAACCAAGCGCGAGCGCGGCACAGACCGAAATTACGGAAATCGTTTTCCTTTTCATGGCAAGTCCTCCGTACGCACATCGATTGCGTATCATAAAATATTATACACCCGTTTCGTGCGTTTGTCAACCCTCGAATACGATCGGGCTATACGAATCCGCGACGCGATCGATCTTCGGTTGACAAACTCGGCGGTTTATTATATAATTTATTCGATATAGCATTACTACCGATCGGGGTTTGTTTATGAAAAACAAAAAAAACGCTACGGAAAAAGACAAACCGAACAAAAAAACCGTTATCAAAACGGTTAAGATGTGCGCGCTCATTTTTGCGGGCTGTATTTTATATTCGATAGGCGTCGCATTGTTTTTGGACCCGTCGGAGCTTGCCTCGGGCGGCGCAACGGGTATTTCGATCATGATCAACTACGTGATAAAAAAATACACGGGCTTCGACTTCGGCACGGGCTGGCTTATTCTCATTATCAACGTGCCGCTGTTTATCGTAGGCGCGATATTTTTCGGAAAAAAGTTTATTATATCGTCCGCCGTCGCTACGGCAGTGTCGTCCGGCATGATCGAGCTATGGTCGTACACGCTCGCGCCGCTCATGCCCGAAACGAACAATATGCTCATACCCGTCATCGTCGGAGGCGTACTGTACGGCGCGGGCGTAGGTTTTATTTTCAAAGCCGGCAGCAGCACGGGCGGCAGCGACATAATAATCAAGCTGTTGCACAAGCGTTTCAGACACATCAAACCGGGTATAATTTCGCTCATGATCGACGCCGTTATCGTCGGCGCGTCCGCGTTCATTTACAAAGATCTCGAAATACTGTTTTATACGACGCTTTGTATATTCATATTCTCGATATCGTTCGATTTTGTGCTGTACAACACCAGCTCGGCAAAGCTCGTTTATATTATCACCACGGGCGACAAAGCCGACGCGATCTGCGCGCATATTCTTAAAGATCTCGACATCGGCGCGACGCTCGTAGACGGCACGGGCGCATACTCAAAGGACGGCAGAACGGTCATACTGTGCGCAATAAAGAACCACTTGTATCCGCGGCTCATCGACGTGATAAAAGCGGAAGACCCGGCGGCGTTCACCATTGTCTCGTCGGCAAAGGAAATTTACGGCGAAGGCTACAAAACCGGCGAAGACGATATTTGACGGCAAAACGAAACGCCCCCGAAATTCGGGGGCGTTTCGTTTTTCGATTTTAAGATCAGGTCAAAATAAGTCTGTTCTTTACAATGACCCAGATAAGGTCAATCCACGCAAAGAGACCGCCGGTAACGATTGCGAGAAGTATCGCAAGCACCTGTTTGCCCGCTTTGCCGTGGCACGCCGCCGAGCAACGCACAATGATTTCCGTGAACAGGTTGATACCGGGAATCAAAAGCAAAATTACTTGGACTACTCTCGAAAGCTTATTAAAGCTGTTGATGATCGACATAATTTACCTCCGTTTTTTTTACTTACGAGTGACTAACCTCAATGGATACATTTTTACGTGCTAATCGCGGTCTATACGCGCAAAGCGTCGTTTGCCGTACTACTTCAAGTACGACGCGCTCCGTTTTGCACGTCTATCCTCGCGATTTGCCCCGTAAAAACGCTTCGCGCTCGAAGCGGGCGGTTTTGTGGCAAGGTCAAGGCAAAGCCGCGAAGTCGTAGCGGGTTCTACGTCGAGCGGCTTTAACGCAGAGATTGCCCCAACCCGCCCGCTATCGAGTGTTATCCTTGGTGGTAGTCACTCGTATTTATATGTATAATAGCACGATTTATGCTTTTAATCAAGCGGTTTTGGCAAATTTGCCGATAAATTTTATTTTTTATGTTCCGCTTACCGAATACGGCGTAAAACTTCGTCTTTTAATCGACAAATACCGCCACGCCGTTGCCGCGGCACTCGATAAGATCGACGCTCGTGCCCTCGGTATAAAACACCTCGCTTTCCGCTCGCACGCGCCTGCCGCCGACGTCGGCAGTTATTATATATCGGTAATCGGGATCGACCGCCCAGCCCTCGCCTGTGACGTCGCCGGTACGCCTGCGCTTTTCGACCATGCTCGCAATATCCACAATGCACATTTTCACCTTGCCGCACGACTGTTTATACTTGCCGCTGCCGAGTTTTATCTCAGTTCCCGACAGAATCACCGCGCCGCCGTTCGCGCCGAACAACGCTTGCACGAACTCGCCGCGCCGGTGCGGTGCGGCGCATACCGCCGTTCGCGTTTCTCCGCCCGCCTGCAAACTTATTCTGTACAAGCCGTAACGTCGGGCATAAGTACGCCCTCCGCACTCAACTGTATCGTCGCGCGTTTCCGTCAGCTCCGCGGAACGCACCGCCGCCTCGACGAGTTTGTATCTGTCCGACATATCGTCGACCGTATCGCGACGAGGCGTCAACCCTAAACTCTCCGAATCGTCTCGTGCGCGCTCGTCGTCACGCGCAAAAGTTACGCGCGGCTCCTCGTATTCTCGGTCGCGGCGCATATCGGGCTTTTCTTCCGCGCGGCGTTCCGCCTCGAACCTGCGTTTGCCCAAGTCCGACCTTTGAATACGTTCGCGAATAAGCATAACGCAAAACGCAAGCAACGTAAGCCCTACCCCGCAACCCCAAACTATACAAGCGAGCACGAATTCCTTGATCGAACAGAATATAACGAACAGCACGCACGACGTCAAGAATCCGCCTATGAGCAGAGTGTTTTTGAACAGTTCGCGTACCGGCGCGCGGCGGCGTTCGCTTTTTTCCTTTTCGCGCTCGAACTCGTCGTCGTCCGAAACGGGTTCGGGGGGACGCTTATACCGCCGCGTCAGTTTTAACACGAGCGCAACGGACGCAATGAGCGCAACGGCAAGCAATGCCGACACGCCCACGATAACCATTATGCGGTTTTTCATGAACATGCCCGTAAGCGCAACGCCCATTAACAGTATGACGCCGATAAATACGACGGTTTTTATTCCCTCGCGTTTCACAACCGTATTATATCACAAATTATGCACAATGGCAAGGTATTTTCAAACCCGCAAAACGCATTATTCCGAGTGCGGCTATGTTAGCTTGCACAATCTCCGCAGAATACAATACATTTTAATTTTGCATATTTTCATGTTAAAACTGTTGACAACGGGATAAATATTTCTTATAACACGCTATATTGCAAGTTTGTTCATCGGAGGACCGACCGCCGCAGCGGTCACGGTCGATAAGATGTCGAGTGCGCTCGGAAAAAGTTTTTTCGGGCGTTTTTTTGCTGCCGGCGCTATTCGGCGTAAACGGGATCCGGTGGGCTATGTTCGCCGCCGAAGCGTGCGCTTTTATTGTGTCCGTATCATTCTTTATAACAAAACGCAAAAAGTATAATTACGCGTAAAGGCATATAGCCTCGGTAACACGCAAATTATACTTTACTTTCGGAATCGGATATGCTATAATATTTCCAGCTATACACGGCTATCATAATAGCATTTCGGAGGTCAATCGTGAGAAAAGTAATACTCGAACGCAAGAAGAGTTTTGTGGCGTGCTTGTGCGCGGTTTATCCGTACCTTTCGTGCGGCGAGGCGGAAGCTCAAAGACGGCTCGGCGGCGTGCCCGTCAAACCCGTCGGCAAACTGAAAAACGGTAAAACGATAGAGATAGAGATACCCGACGAGGCATGCACGCTTTTCGTCGCGTTTTCCAAAAACTTCCCCGACAGTTATTTCACGCATTTCTGCATCGGCGCGGGAACGGACGACATCAAGCTGTACACTAAATCCACGTTCAATCCCGCGCTCGGCAACCCGTTCGTCATTTTCGACGAGAACGGAAACGAGAGTTTAGGGCAATAACGTTATCTTTCATAACCCGACAAAAAAACGTCGCGTTCGATTTTTTCGACCGCGGCGTTTTTTGTTTGTAGCTTATTTGGCGTTTTTATACAAATTGACGGTACCGCCCGCTTTGAGTATGTTTTTCTGCCGCTCTGTGAACTCGGCGCGCACGCCGAAGCTTTTGCCGCTCGTGACGTTTCGCACCGTGCCGCGCCCGTTTTCCACAAGCGCGACGGGGTCTTGTATTTCGAGCTTGTCGCCGAGCGTTATGCCGTCGTAATCGTCAACTTTCTCGAATACGAGCGGGATTATTCCCGAATTTATGAGATTGTCTCTGTGCATGCGCGCAAAACTCTTAACTATGACGGCGCGTATACCGAGCTTGCACGGCGCGAGCGCGGCATGCTCGCGCGAACTGCCCTGACCGTAATTTTCCCCGCCGATAATTATGCCGCCGCCCGCTTTTTCGGTGCGCTCCGCAAAATCCGGATCGACCGTGGAAAGGCAGAATTTCGCAAGATACGGAATATTCGAGCGGTACGGCAACAGCTTGGCATTGCTCGGCATGATGTCGTCCGTGGTTATATTGTCGCCCGTTTTGACCGTGACCTCCGCCGTTATCTTTCCGTCGAGCGGCACGCCGACGGGGAACGGTTTTATGTTCGGTCCGCGCACTATCGCAACGTCCCCGAAATCCGCGGGGTCGAGTATGAGGTTGTCGTTTATATCGAAACGCTCGGGCAGCTCGATGCTGTCGAGACGTTTACATTCGTCTTCCGTAGGCGATACGAACACGCCCGCCACCGCGGACAGCGCGGCGGTTATCGGCGAGACGAGGTACACGCTCGCGCTTTTCGTTCCGCTGCGCGCATAGAAATTTCGGTTGAACGTGCGCAAGCTCACAGCGTCCGTTTTGGGACTTTGCCCCATGCCTATGCACGGTCCGCACGCGCACTCGAGCACGCGCGCGCCGCTGTCGAGTATTTTATCGAGCGCGCCGAGCCTCGACATCATGGTAAGGACCTGTCGCGAACCGGGGTTGACCGTCAGCGACACGTCGGGGTGCACGCGCTTGCCGTCGAGAAGCGCGGCAACTTTCAGCATGGTGAGCAGCGACGAGTCGGTGCACGAGCCTATGCACACTTGGTCTATTTTCGTTCCGGCAAGTTCGCTCGCTTTTGCGACGTTATCGGGCATATGCGGTTTGGCGCAAAGCGGCTCGAGCGCCGAAAGATCGACCGTTATGCGCTCGTCATAGCTCGCGTTCTCGTCCGCGCAGAGCGGGATATAATCGTCGGCACGACCTTGCGCCGTCAAAAATTCTTTGGTGCGCGCGTCCGACGGAAAAACCGACGTCGTCGCTCCGAGTTCCGCGCCCATGTTCGTCACCGTGGCGCGCTCGGGCACGGAAAGCGAGTTTACGCCTTCGCCGAAGTACTCCATTACCTTGCCCACTCCGCCTTTTACGGACAGTCTGCGCAAAACCTCGAGTATTATGTCTTTGGCGGTAACGTTACGCTTGAGCCTGCCCACAAGCTCTACGCCGACAACGCGAGGCATCGAGATATTGAGCGTGCCGTCAGCCATGGCGAGCGCCACGTCAAGCCCGCCCGCGCCTATTGCGAGCATGCCTATACCGCCGCCCGTCGGCGTGTGCGAATCCGAACCCACGAGCGATTGACCGGGGATTCCGAAACGTTCGAGATGAACTTGATGGCAGATACCGTTACCGGGCTTCGACACGAACACGCCGTGCGCGAGCGCCACGCTCTGAATATACGCATGATCGTCGGCGTTCTCGAAACCCGATTGCAACATGTTGTGGTCTATGTATGCGACCGAACGTTTCGTCTTGACCCGACCCGCGCCGAGCGCCTCGAGCTGAAGATACGCCATTGTGCCCGTGGAATCCTGCGTAAGCGTTTGATCTACGGAAATAACGATCGGCGCGCCCGCTGTAAGCTCGCCCGAAACCAAATGGCTTTTGAATAATTTTTGCGTTAAATTCATTTTATGTTCCTTATAAGCGGATTTTCGGGAATACTTCCTTTTCCGCTCGGCGTCGCTCACAATTAAGCGACGATATACGAGCGATCGAGATTTCGGAGTTTCCGATACTTTAATCGTATTCGTTGAAATATCGCGGGATCGGTTTTATCGTACCCGTAGTGTTTTCGAGCGTGAAGAAATCGAAATCCACAGGTTCTACGTATTCGCGCGCGAGAAATTTCGCTATATTAAAGTGCACGAAGTTATAAACGTGATGCTTGAGTACGAGCGGCGTCGCAATGTCCATTGCGCGCGTAATCTCGCAAATATACTCGAACATCCGCTCCTCGTCGAACGGACCGTCGAGCGTGTACATGTAATCGCGCGTTATCTTATCGCCCTTGACGGTCTTCGCCCATATCCTCGGGAAAACCCTTGCTTTTAACTGCTTTTCCATAATTGCCTTTATTTGTTATTTAGTCCGAGTCGCAAAAGAATGATGATAGCGCGAGCAAAGCGAGCGACGGGAGAGGTTTGCGCGCGTCCCTTACTCCCACTCTATGGTTGCGGGGGGCTTGCTCGTTATATCATATACGATGCGGTTTACGTGCTTTACCTCGTTGACTATGCGGTTTGATATTATCTGCAAAACGTCGAAAGGTATGCGCGCCCAGTCCGCGGTCATGCCGTCCACGCTCGTTACCGCGCGCAGCCCGACCGTATAGTCGTACGTTCTTTCGTCGCCCATGACGCCGACCGTTTTTATATCGGTAAGCGCCGCAAAATACTGCCATATCTCTCTGTCAAGCCCGTGCTTTGCTATCTCGTCGCGAAGTATATAGTCCGCGTCGCGCAATATCTCGAGTTTGCTCTCCGTAACGTCGCCGATTATGCGGATGGCAAGCCCCGGACCGGGGAACGGCTGACGCATGACTATCGCTTCGGGCAAGTCAAGCTCGAAACCGAGCCGACGCACTTCGTCTTTGAACAACAATCTGAGCGGCTCGACAAGCTCTTTGAAGTCGACCACGTCGGGCAGACCGCCTACGTTGTGATGACTTTTTATCACAGCCGATTTATTAAGCCCGCTCTCTATAACGTCCGGATATATCGTGCCTTGCACGAGATAATCCACTTTGCCTATCTTTTTCGCCTCCGCCTCGAACACGCGGATAAACTCCTCGCCTATTATCTTGCGCTTGGTCTCGGGATCGGTCACGCCCGCGAGCTTTGTCAAGAACCGATCTTTCGCGTCTACGGCGATAAGGTTCATGCCCTGCTCGTCGCGGAAAACGCGCACGACCTCTTCCGCCTCGCCCTTACGCAACAGTCCGTGGTCGACGAATATGCACGTGAGGTTTTTGCAAGCGCGGTGCACAAGCGTCGCCGCGACCGCGGAGTCCACTCCGCCCGACAATGCGCAGAGTATCTTCTTGTCGCCTATGCGCGCTTTCAGCTCGGCGACCGAACTTTCCACATAGTTCGCCATCGTCCAATCGCCTTTTGCGCCGCAGACTTCGTATAAGAAATTTTTGAGAATCTTGAAGCCCTCGGTCGTGTGCATGACTTCGGGATGGAACTGCACGCCGTAAAGCTTTTTCGCCTTATTCTCCATTGCGGCCACGCGGCACGTCGCGGTGCTTGCCGTAACCGCGAACCCGTCGGGAGTTTTTTCCACGTATGTAGTGTGGCTCATCCAGCACTGCGAACTTGCCGCAACGCCTTTGAACAAAGCCGACGTCTTGTCGGAGACTTCGAGCGTGCGCTTGCCGTACTCGCGCGGTCCGTCCGACGCCACAACGCCGCCGAGCGTGCCCGCTATGAGCTGACAGCCGTAGCAAATGCCGAGCGTGGGAATGCCGAGTTCCAAAAACTTCTTGTCGATACGCGGCGCGCCCGGCTCGTTGAACGACGCCGGTCC
>Ga0073906_1000728_pt1 | contig 57848 bp, 45 predicted proteins | sample Inofromicrocosms_FD_65485 | JGI IMG/M metagenome (GOLD analysis project Ga0073906, IMG submission 65485) | Mouse cecum microbial communities from Vienna, Austria - Inoculum for glucosamine and mucus D2O microcosms | ecosystem: Host-associated > Mammals > Digestive system > Large intestine >...
CAGAGCCCGAAAAGGCCCAAGTCTACGAAGACGACGAAGAAGAGACAGACTTCTAAAGAAGATGCCTTCGGATTAAGAGCTGAGCCTCTGCTAGAGGCTCTAGATTCTGCAATATTTCAGCCCGATTTTTGTAATCTAGGAGCGGGAATTCAGGTCCGGACTGCCCCGCTCTGCTTGGCGATTAAACCGAAAATGGAAAAGCCCGGATAAATCCGGGCTCAGGAATTTTGGCGGAGTGGACGGGACTCGAACCCGCGACCCCCGGCGTGACAGGCCGGTATTCTAACCAACTGAACTACCACTCCATTTGTCTTCTCAACGACTCACGTCATCGAGAAAACGAGATTCTACCTTATCGAAAAATTTTCGCAACTTGAAGACGAAAAGCACTTGTAAAATTTTATTTCTTTAGTTTCAAAATTCCTGTTACCGCCCTATTCGTTATGCATTCGGAAGCCAGGAATCTCTCTGACGCGTATGCCTCGGCGCCATTCTCTGGATCGCTTTAATGCGGCAGAGTTCGTCCGGATGAGAGATATAAAAAATTCTATACAGCGGATCGGCCGCAATTGACCCGGCCTTATCGGCAAACGCTTTGACTATCGCGCTGATCATAGAGTTCCAATCCAAAAGCTTGACGGAAAAACGCTCCGCATTCTCTTCCACACTCCGCATGAAGAGATTCTTGATCGGAATCAGCGGAAACATGAAGACAAATACTGCCATGCTGTATAAGACAAACGCTTCTCCATGTCCGATTACTTCAGACGGATTTACGCCGAGCCCCTGATAGAACCAGGGCTGCTGCACCGCAAGCTCAAGAAAGATGAAAAAGAAGAAGGAAAGGAACATAAAGATCACTGAAGCTTTGACGGCAGAGCAGTACTTGGTTCGGCCTATCTCAATAGCAATCAGCGCCTCTGTCTCTAAAGGAGTCAGCTGATCAATCAGCCGTGACTCGAGAATAATTTTTCGTGCGCTGCCTAAACCCACAATCCGCACGGGACGCGAAGCGGCAGAGCGGTCCGAAAGAAAAACACTGCCGGAAAAAAATCCGGCTTTAGTGAGAAATTCATTAAGACGATCCTTCAGCGGACTCTCCGGCATTGGCCTGCCTCTAAAAGCAAGCACTTCATAAAGCCAAACGGAAGCCGGTACTAGAAACGCAGATATCAGCCACGACCAAAACCACCAGCCCATCATTTCTGAGTCCCACAGCGCAAATGTCACTATTAATAAAATAAGTCCGCTCACTAAACCAATTAGGAGCGCAAGCGGCCGATTACTCAGGGCCGAGAAATACAGCCCTCCGGTTCCGCTTTGCGAAGAAACCGCAAACAGAGCGTCCACAATCAGAAAGAGCGCAGCCGCTTCGAGCACAACCGCTGTCTGAGCAAAAACGCCGTCACCGAAAAATTCTGCCGTCACCGAGGCCTGCCATGGCAAAAGACCGCAGAACGAAAGAATAAAGACAAGAAGCAGAAACACGATATGCCTGATTTCATAAAGCTGATCAATCCGCAGACATTTATCCGCAGCCGATTGGTGCGCCTCAATGGAAACCTGACCGGCAAAAACGTGAGGCACCCGCCCTCTCTCCTGATTAATGAGCCGGACTTGTCTTAAATAAAGAAAAACACTCAAGACGATATTTCCAAGAAGGAAGATCAGGTAAATCGTCTCGAAGGTAAGACCACTGTTCATTTTGACTTCCTTGAATTACTACGATTACTGAAGTCAGAAGATAGTCTTGTAAGGCGGGATCGGGCGACTTATTCACCCATTAGGAGTAATGAAAAAGCCCGGAAAACCGGGCTCTTGAATTCTGGCGGAGTGGACGGGACTCGAACCCGCGACCCCCGGCGTGACAGGCCGGTATTCTAACCAACTGAACTACCACTCCTCGCTCTAACTCTCGTTTCGAGGTGAAGCGAATTTTACAGAGATTCAAAAATCGTGCAAGTCGAAATACCCTTTTTTGAGACCCTCTGAAAGCCAAAAGCTTTTAACTTATTGAGTCATCGCTACTTTAATTCGGGTAAAAAAATGTAAACGCCGTGTCAGCAAAACGATTTCTTTGCCGAACAAATGAATTGCCTGAGAATTATTCGGGATTACCCTTTGTAGAGTGTTGAAATACCAAGAGTAGGAATACAATCAACCTTGTTACGATTTGTTAATAAACCTTAACAAATGTAATAACACTAAATCCTTATAACAACCCACAGGTAGATACAAAATGAGCAAATCCCTAAGAAGCTGGATCATCGTTTTGGCCATCGGCTTTGTGATTTGGTTTATACCGACTCCTCAAGGCCTAACGCCTAACGCATGGCATCTGTTCGCGGTCTTTGCGGCCACTATCGCCGGCTTTATTCTTCAGCCGATTTCAATGGGTGCCGTCGCTTTCATCGCATTAACTTTCTGCGCGATCACCGGCGTCCTCAAAACCGGTCAGGCCCTGATGGGCTTCGGCAACGGCACAATTTGGCTGATCGTCTGCGCCTTCTTCCTCTCCCGAGCCTTTATTAAAACCGGCTTTGGCAGAAGAATCGCGTTCCTGATCATCAAATACATCGGCCGTTCTTCCCTCTCTCTCGGCTACTCGATCGCGCTCTCCGAGCTGATCGTTTCTCCGGCGATGCCTTCGGCAACCGCACGAGGAGGCGGCGTTTTCTATCCGATCGTTCAGTCTCTTGCCAGCGCGTTCGGTTCCGAACCCGGACCCACAGCCGGCAAGATCGGTAAATACCTGATGCAGGTCGGTTATCACACTGACGCGGTCACCTGCATGATGTTCCTGACATCCATGGCCGGAAACCCGCTCTGCGTCGGCTTAGCCGCGTCTGCTGTCGGTGTTGAAATCACCTGGATGGGCTGGGCCATCGCTGCTATCGTCCCGGGTCTGATCTCCCTGTTCCTCGTCCCGCTTCTGATGCTCAAGCTTTCTCCTCCTGAAATCAAGGCAATCCCCGGTGCGCACGACCTCGCTGTCAGCGAACTGCAGAAGATGGGCCCGATGAACCTTCAGGAAAAAGTACTTGCCTTCGTCTTCGTCATGTGTCTCATCCTCTGGGCAACCGGAAGCTGGACAAAACTCGGCGCGACACCGGTCGCCATGCTTGCCGTCGCAATCATGCTGATCTGCAAAGTGCTTGACTGGAAAGACATCCTCTCCGAAAAAGGCGCTTGGGATGCTATGTTCTGGATGGGAGGCCTCGTCGCTCTGGCAACCGCCTTGGCAAAATCTGGCTTTATCGCCTGGCTCGCCAAGATGATCGGCGGCGCAATCGCTGCCGCCAACCTCGGCTGGATCACATCCTTCGTGGTCATCTCGCTGATTTACATCTACTCGCACTACTGCTTCGCTTCCGTTACAGCGCGTATTTCCGCGATGTACGCTGCATTCGTTGCAGTTGCGGCCGCCTGCGGCGTTCCGGCTCTCCTGGTCGCGCTCACCTTCGGCTGCTTTGCCAACCTCCCAATCTCTCTGACCCACTACGGTAACGGCTGCGGCCCGGTCTACTTCGGCGCCGGCTACGTTTCTCAGGGTGAATGGTGGAGAAACGGCTTTATCATCACAACGGTTAACGTGGTGATTTGGCTCACCGTCGGTATGGCTTGGTGGAAGATCATCGGTCTGTACTAATCGGCTTGGCAATGTAAGTCTCTGATCAAAGGGCGTCCTCGGACGCCCTTTCCTTTATTTGCGAAAGTACTCATTGGAAATTCCAATGATACGTATATACTAGAGCCTCTCATCCACAACGAGTCGACGAGAAATAACTATGAGAAAGCTTGCCGCCGCTGCCGTCTGCTGCCTGATGCTTCAGGGCTGCTCTCTACTCGGACTGGCTTCGACCGGAATCTCTGTCGCCACCCCGAAACACGGCTGGTTTGACGTCAATTCTCAGCTAACCGAACCCGATCAAATCAAAAGGCCGGAAGTTCCGCTTAACCTCTCACTTAAAACCCGTATCATCATTCAGGGACTCGATCTCGATTCCGCGGGGGTTTTAGAAAACTCCGTCGAATGGCTCTATCGGGAAGATTTAAATAAACTGCTGTCAAAACTCTTTGAATCCTCAGGGTTGGCCGTAATCAATGACAGAGGGCTCGACGGCACCGTCTTTGTAGAAATTTCCGATTCCGCGGAAGACCCGGGAACCCGCTACATTCCAATCCTTCCGACACTGCGCTGGACGGAGCGCAAGGTCGGAAAGATGAGAATCACATTTATCAATTCCTCGGATAAAAAAGTGACTTCCGGCATTCAGGAGGAAAGCGTCTTTGTCCAAAGCGGCGTGATTGCCGACGAACCCAACGCCCCCTACAAACAAAAGTCGTTTGAAATCTCACGGGCCGCCTACACCTTCCAGGGTGAATTTGTTGGTCTCGATAAGCTTGATGAACAGCTCTTTTACCGGTGCATTAAAGTTATTCAGGATAAGATTTCGCTTGATAAGTTCTTTGCCGAGCCGGACAATGTACCCAATGAGAGTCAGGCGCCCGATCCGAAGGGCGGGTGGTACAATAATTTGGGTGGAGAGGTAGCTGAAGGCGTCACGCAATAGCGGTTCATCAAAAGCCGCCGTGTCATGGACGCTCAGTCTGCCGCGTTTTTTTATATCTGCTCCGGAAGTTATGAACACCGCTCAAAAAATCGGTACCGGCGTCGTCGCCGCTACCCTAGTCTGCTCTGCAGCATACGGATTTCTTATCCATACCCAGGCTTCGCACTTTGATCAATTCGCTGAAAATCCTTCTCGCTACCTCGGCGAGAACTTTAAAGATGTCTCAGTTGAGATCTCGAATTCTTCGATCTTCGGCCGCGAATTCATCTTAAATAAGGGTGATGTGCATTTTGGCGGCAGCGTTAGTTTCGGTCTTAAGCCGCACGCGAATATGAAGATGCTTGCGACAAGCTCTCGGCCGCTTTTTAACGAAGCAATCAAGAGCGCCGATCCGACGCTCACTGTCGATTTAAATTATCGTTTCATCCCTAAAGTGCTGGAATTTGCGTCCAAACCTTTCTCGGCCAGAGACGAATCTGCAGGCACCGCGCTTGAGATCGGTAAAGTCAGTCTAAAAGCTTTGCCGGATATGGCCAGCAGTTCTGATGGAAATCTAAAATTCAATTCTGCCAATGCGGTCTTTGATATTCAAAATTTCGCGCTGCGTCTCTCGCCGACAGAGGTGATTCAGTCCGGCTCAATCACAGGCAGGCTGACTTCTCAAGGTTCCGAATCTTCAAATTTCTCAGCTGCTCTCAACGGGCTCTCTACGGTTAACGGAAAAGACACAATCAAGATTGAATCTGTCTCTTTTGACATTGCACTCACTAAAAAGCCTTCAGAAATTACGCAGATCTCTAAAATTGATCTGCAGAATCTGTCCGCACGCATCAGCGGTTTGAAATCCACAATTGAAAGCGCTAATCCTCAGATTGAGACTCATATTCCCAATGATCCGGAAATGTACGATGCGGTCACGAATCTACTTATAGGAGATGAAGCCGCAGTTTCAAGAGATGCGCTTGAACGTTTAGGTAATTCGTTCCTCAGCGGCGACGTCTGGCTGAAGCTGAATCCAACCGTCATAAAGACTAAGGCATACCAACTGAATATGTCGGGTGATCTGCGCTGGCTTCCGGATAAACCGCAGTTTGCGTCTTTGAATCTGAACCTCTTGGGCAAAGAGCCTCAGATCGGCGCGCTCGTTCAGATGTTTGTGCCGAGAAAGGCTTATACGCGTGTTGATAAGGACAAATTTGAGGCCCAGATCGTCGCCAATAAATCGCCGGATAAGATAACCGTGCTCTCAAACGGCATGCAAATCTACACCGCGCACAATCCTTTCTAAATTCTGAAATCGGCTGCCCAAGGCAGCCGATTCTTTATCTCGCTAGAGACTGTCCTGCCACTCCGCGGCGGGAGATGCCGTGTAAACAGGCAGCAGAGGCGCGGCTCCTCCGTCAATACCGATCAGTGTCAGCGCGGTCAGCAGGCAAAGCTGAGGACCTTCATAGGAACGAACCGGCTCATACCATTCGGAAAGCGAGTGGTTGAACCCTTCCCGGCCGCCTGCGCCAAGTGTTGTTGAGGGAATTCCGATAGACATTGGCACATTTTGATCGGTTGAAGCGCTCATATAGGCGGTCATTTCGATTCCAAGCGCCTCCTGAGCGGCGCGAGCGGCCTGAAGCACAGGGCTCGTGGGCTTTTGACTGCCGGCAGGACGATAACCGATAGGCGTCACTTTGCACGTAATCTGCAGGGAAGGATCCGTGACTTTCCAGCGCGCGTTTTCCAATTGTGCGCCGAGTTCAAAGAGCGGCAGCGCCTCCTTAACCAAACGATCGAGCACCTGAGCGTCTTCGCTTCTCAAATCCACCTCGCATTCAGCATGCTCGGCGATTGCGTTAACGGAAGATCCGCCTTTCATTGTGGCAAGCGCAAAAGTGGTTCTCGGCTCCTGCGGCACCTCCAGATCCGAAAGCATCGTCCCTGCCCGACAAAGCGCCTGTGTCGCGCTCGGATACTGACCGAAATTCAGGAAGCTGTGACCGCCAGGACCGGTGTATTCAATCTTATAGCGTTTAGATCCGGTGGATCCGTAAAGGATTCGTCCGGGATCAGCCCCGTCAATGACCAATACTCCGTCGATATGAATGCCGGAGCTGTAGAAAATACGCTTGACGCCGCGCAGATCGCCTTCCGCTTCCTGCCCGACCGTTCCGATAAAGAGGATGTCTCCTTTCGTTTGGACACCGGAGTTCACCAGCATACGGATCACCTGCAGCATGCAGGCGAGTCCTCGGGACGCATCCGAAATACCGGGCGCAAAAAGTTTTCCGCTCTGGCGGCGCACCGAGGTGTTCGTGCCCTCAGGGAAGCTGTTGTCCATATGCGCTGTCACGGCGCAGACCGGACCGTCAGGCTCAACGCCTTTGAAACGGGCGATAACATTCCCAACAGGATCAATCTCCGCCTCAAGACCGTAGCTTCGAATTTTCTGCGCGATTAATTCCGCTCTTTTTTGTTCCCGCATCGGAGGCGCGGGAACTTCGCAGATCTCAATCTGCTCCTCAATCGTAAAGATTTCCTGGGAGACGGCCTGCTCCAGCACTTTCTTTACTTTCGGATCATTAAGAACCGCTTGGACGGCTGCCGCAGATTCAGGAAGAAGCGGAATACGGTCGGTTAAGTGAGACATATGATTTCTCCTCTCTTATGAGAATCAGCTTTCCGATTTTCTCTGCATGAGAATTTCGTAAATCCCGTCGTTTTCACAGGAAGAAAGCATTTTATTTCCGGTCTGATCGGCAAACTGACTTAGGTCGCGGACCGCATGCGGATCGGTGGCAAGCACAAGCAGCGTCTGCCCCGGCTCCATCTTCGCCAGCGCCTTTTTAGTTTTCAGCATCGGCATCGGACATTTCAGTCCTTTAACATCAAGCGTTTGATCAAAAGTGTTCTCAGACACAATCCGCCTCATTAATTAATGTGTATATGGAAAATTTTAGCTTTAAACGTCTTCTAAAAGCGATTTGACGGACGCTATATTACTTTTGGGCGGCAGCGGATGTCGGCAATAAGGTCAAAAAAACCTGCTCAGCTTGTGAGCAGGGTTTCCAACCAGGATAAACGGTTGTTTTTACACAACCACCTCAAACCACGTGTTCATAGTAAACCATACGCATCCTTAAATCAATAGAAATACTGACATTTTTTGCTGTTTTTATTGCCGAATCATTTTTATTCTTAGAGCATTATCCTGTCAATGATTAGTACAACTACTTATTCCATTTGAGATAAGCGACATATCACTACCTATGTACGTGATCAGAGCCGCAGTTACTGTTTTTCTGCTGTCTCTAATTTTCTAATTGCCCACGATAAAAGTATTTTTTCCTCATTTTGCGGCAATTACAGCAATTAGTAGCGGTTTTAGCGAATTTAATCCGTGTTTTCATCCATAATCGAAGATGTTTTTCACCAAAAGAAGAAATTAGGAGTAGTTAATGTCTGATGCTCGCTCCAATTGGAGCTCCAAAATAGGCTTAGTTTTAGCTGCGACCGGCTCGGCTGTCGGCCTCGGTGCTATTTGGAAATTCCCCTACATGGCAGGTGCCAACGGCGGTTCAGCTTTTATTCTGCCGTTCATCGCCATGGTACTGTTCTTCGGCGTCATTTTGATCATGGCAGAAATGATTATCGGCAGAGCCGGACGCGGTAGCGTGGTCACCAGTTTTAAACGAATCGCGGGCAAAGCCTGGATTCCGCTGGGATTTATCGGTGTGCTGACCGCCTTTGTCATTATGACCTACTACAGTACCGTAGGCGGCTGGTGTCTGACCTACCTCTTTGAAGCGATCCGCGGAAACGCCGCCTCAAGCGACCTTGCACTGCTTGAAAAAACATTCAAACTTACCGTCAGTTCTCCTGTTTCCGCAATTGTTTATCAGACAGGTTTCCTTGCCATCACTGCCGGTGTTCTGATCTTCGGTGTCAATAAGGGAATTGAAAGAATCTCCAAGATTCTTATGCCGCTTCTTTTTGTGCTGATGGTTGTCCTGATTATCCGCGGTCTTACACTGCCCGGCGCCATGGAAGGACTGAAGTTCCTCTTCTCGCCGAGATGGGACGAAGTGACGGCAAACTCTCTGCTGAATGCGATGGGCTTTACTTTCTTCTCCCTATCCGTCGGCATGGGCATTATGATTACTTACGGCTCATACATTCACCACTCGGAAGACATTCCCTCTTCAGCGATTTGGGTTGCCGTTCTGGCGTTCATCTCCTGCATTCTTGCCGGACTGATGGTTATTCCTCCCGTTATCGCCTTCGGTCTTAATCCGTCCGCGGGTCCCGGACTCACCTTTATTACAATGCCCGCAGTGTTCTCTCACATTCCTTTAGGCAATGTGTTTGCAGTTTGTTTTTACGGCTGCCTTCTTGTCGCGGCTCTGACCTCGATGATTTCCCTCTTTGAAGTTCCGCTCGCTTATCTGATGGATGAATGGAAGTTCAGCCGCAAAGGCGCTTCCTTCGCGCTTTTCGTTGCGCTGACTATCTGTTCGATCCCGGCCGCGCTGTCGATGGGACCTTGGTCTGACTATACGATCCTCGGAAAGAACATCTTTGACGCGACCGATTATCTTGCCTGCAACATTCTCATGCCGCTCAGCGCCATCTTTGTTATTGCGCTCACCGGCTGGTTCTTCTTCGACAAAACCAGTTATGAACTGAACGTCAACAAAAAGCGCTCTCCGGGCTACATGAAATTTGTACGGTTCATGCTTGCGTTTGTTGCTCCCTGCTTTATCGCAGTTGTTGCGATTTCTAACTTCCTTTAACGCTTAAATATACAAATAATAAAAATGGCACGTCCCAAAGAAAAAACGTTTACAGGAAAAGCTGGATTTATTCTTGCGAGCGTCGGAGCCGCGATTGGCCTCGGAGCGATTTGGAAATTTCCATACATGGCGGGCGCAGAAGGCGGCGCCGCTTTCCTGATTCCATATATTTTCTTTTCTTTCACGCTGGCTTTCGGCCTGCTGCTTGCCGAAATCACACTCGGCAAAGCGGGAAAAGGAGGAATTGTTACCGCTTACCGAAATCTCGGAGGCCCCTTCTGGTCAGTACTTGGATATCTGGGCATTCTGATCGGCTTTGTTGTCCTCTCGTTTTATTCTGTCGTGGGCGGCTGGTGTCTTATGTACCTGTTTGAGTCAATTGTCGGTTTTTCGGCTTCGACTCCCCAGGCGCTTGGTTCTCTTTTCGGAGAACTCTCCTCTTCGCCTTCGATCGCCGTTTGCGCTCAAGTGGGCTTCCTCGCCCTTGTCGGATTCGTTGTTGCTTTTGGCATTCGCGGCGGCATCGAACTCTGTTCCAAAATCCTGATGCCGCTGTTATTTATTTTTATGTGCATCCTGATCGTCACGGGACTTTGTCAGCCGGGCGCTTGGAAAGGCGTGGAATATCTGTTTATGCCGGACTTTTCGAAATTCAGCTGGAAGGCGCTTCTTGACGCGATGGGGCTTGTATTTTTCTCCTATTCCGTAGGTGCCGGCTGCATGGTGACCTATGGAGCCTATATTGATAAAAAGACCGACCTGATCAGTTCAACCTTCTGGATTGTCACGCTTTCGCTGCTTATTTCGCTGATGGCCGGCTTAATGATTCTTCCCTCGAATTTCGCCTTCGGCATGGATCCTGCAGCCGGTCCCGGTCTGACGTTTATCACGATGCCGGCGATCTTTTCCATGCTTCCTGCCGGACAATTTTTCGCGATCGTCTTTTTCTGCTGTTTGGTTGTTGCAGCGCTCACATCAGCCGTGTCGATGTTGGAGATTGACATTACCTGGATGGTTCAGGAACTGAAACTCAGCCGCCCTGTTGCCGTTGCTGTCTGTCTTATCTTCATGCTGATTCTAAGCGTTCCTTGCGCGCTGTCCTTCGGAGTGCTTGCCGATGTCAAATTCTTTGGCAAGACGGTATTTGATTTGGCGGACTTCTTAGTATCAAATCTCGGACTTCCGATCGGCGGCATTATCGCATGCATGCTTTGCGCCTGGACCGCGTGGGATCGGGTTCACACCGAATGGACGACTATTGCGGCCTACCCGACTCGCGTTAAGATTATGCGGCTGATTATCGGTGTATTTTGTCCTGCGCTTGTTCTCGCGGTTCTTATTTCCGGCCTGATCAATTAGAATAAGCCAACTACATTGAAGGAAAAATAAATGGCACTACCCATTGAACAGTTATACAAGGCCAGAGATTTTGTAAATCTCAAGAACATCTCAGCAAATCATGTTGAGCTGGCTTTTAAAAATCCGATCATTGCGATGCTGGCTAAAGGCAAAGTTGCCGAAATCGCCTCGGAATGCAGCCCGGACAGCGCCTTTCATTCCTGCGAGATGAACGGCAACGACCTGACGCTTCGTTTTAATCCGGAACTTGTCAGCGAGCGTCTTCTGGCTGAAATCTTTGATGCGACTCCGGAGCGCGCCGAAGAAGCCGCAAAAGAACTTGCCGCCTACGTGCTTGAGAAAGCAAAGCAGGCATAGCAGTTTAGTTTCCTTTAATAAGGACGGCCTCTTTCTTCATGAGGCCGTCTTTTTTTGCGTGCTCAAAAACGAGGACGCATTTAGTTCAAACATCAGCTGCTTCGGCAAATTTTTCCTGTTCGAATGCGTGAGAATGCTGCGCAAATCGCTGAGAGTAAACCTCCACCGGTTTAGTAAATGCTTAAGCGCAGAAACCGCCCGAAGGCGGTTTCTGCAAAGCTAAACAAGAAGCCGGAAACTAGAAGACATAGCGATATTTCGCCTGCAGAGCCTGATCAATGCGGCCTTTATCGCCTGCACCAAAGCCATAGCTCACACCGAGACTATGATTTCCGCGAGTCGCTTCCAAACCAAATTTCGCGTTAAACAGTGCGGTGTTCGCAATTCGGGTTTCGATGGAATCCGAAGCCGAAGAGCCTTCAAGCGCGAAACGGTTGCTGACTTTCTTGTCACCCATGGTCGGAGAAACCGTGAGATCCAGGAACGGTTTAACCTTCGCCCCGCAGGCGGCATCGTAATTTCCTTTAACCGCGACGCCGACCGGGATCTGGAACAAATTCGCTTTTTCCGCTGAATAACGGAATCCTGCGGTGCCGAAGTTATCCAGCTTAATGTGCGAATAACGAGCTCCGATATGCGGTGTTACTGTAAACGCATCACCAATACTCAGGTCTTTTTCTACACGAACGGCTGCCGTCAGAGCCTTCGTATCGGGCTTAGCTTTAAGGCCGGCAGATCTCATATCGTTTTCAGACCGGATGTAACCGAGAGATCCGATCACGTTGGCATACTGAGTGTTCCATGCACCGTAGAGATTCAGGCCCCAGTATTCGATCTTGTTCTTTATACCGGAGGCTTCGCCGCGGCTTCTGGCATTGCCTTTACCGAGTGAAACGGCTAAACCGGCAGCCAAACCGTTGCCCATCGCGTAATCTGCACCAAATGTGACTCCGGCAAGATCCGCTCTGTAGCCGTACTTCGAACTTCCGGCTTCGTAGGAGTTTGCACGAGTGAAAAGACCGTCCACATTAACCCACAGATCGACTCCGGCCTTGTCATGACTGTAGCTGGAAATCAATGAGCCATGCTGCTCAATTGTGTCGGTAACCATCGAGGATATCGTCACGGTCATTGCCTGAGCGGCACCGGCAGAGGCAAACAGCGCTCTCTGATTCATCCAGCGGGCGGCTCCTGCATAGTCACCCACATTGATGAGCTCACGAAGCGCAGCTGCGCTTTCCGCATTTGTAAGAAGCGCTTCGCGCATAACATTAGGCGCTGTCAAACCGTTATCAACCAACAGCTGTGTCGGATCGTACTGGGCAGTGATCACACCGTCCTTAAATCCGTATCCATACCACAGACCGCTGCTGCCGTAAATATTGACGTTCTCGCCAACAACGACTGAGTCCGCAAGCTTTACGCTGAGATCGTCACTGACAGTGAGTTTCTCCATTCCTGCAAGCAAAACGGAGCTTCCGTCGGCCAGATTGAGGCTAGCTCCGGTAATCGCTGTTTCACTGCCGATCGCAAGCTCGTCTGTCATCTCGACAGCGAGCAGACTGTCAGCCGCAACGGAAACGACACCCGACTGACCTTCAGCAGGACTTGTCAGCGAACCGTCCACGACGATAGAGCCGTTTCCGACATTCAGAGGTTTGGCAAGGTAGAGAGCAGACTTGATACCGTTCTCTGACAGTGACAGACCCGCTTTATTCATTGCGTTCAATGCCAAATCCGCGTCCTGAGAACCGAGGACCAGAGCGGAGTTCTGTCCGACCGTGATATTGCCGCTCTCAGACATTTCGACAGTTTCAATTGCGCCAAGCGCCGGTGTACCATTTTCCCAGGCTGGGTCAAGGAAAATTGAACCTGCCAAGCTGACGAATCGGCTCACGAATTTGCCAACACCCGTTAAGCTGTTTTGACCAATGCGAATGATGCCTTTGTAATCAACGACAGCGTTGTCCACTGATAGGATTGCTCCATCCTTCAGGCTGACAGACGCATCTGTCTTCACAATAAAGTCGGAAGCAATCTGGAAGTTCGCCGCAGCGCCTGAATTACCTTCCACGCTGACGGATGAGCCGGCGTTAACGGTCAGAGAACCCTGAATCACACCGCCCTGAGTGCCGCTGCCGCCAATGGTGAGTTTGCCGGAATTGTCGTCGTTGCCTACGATCACGCTAACTGGCCCCTTATTTCCGGAAACCAGGTCGCCGCCGTTAGCGCCGACAATCGTAAATGTATTATCTCCTGCGGCAATCGTAATGCTCTGGCCGTCTGTGACCTGAACCGATCCGACGCCGACCAGCGTTGCTGAACCACTAAATTGATCATCAGTAATCGCGGCGTTTCCGTTAACTTTCAGCTGCGCGGACGAGACAATAGTTCCAGAGAGCAACGGCAGCGTCTCCAGAGTAACAGTTCCTCCTACTAATGTTCCATTCATCTGGATAATCGGCTTATTCGCCAACGTGTTTTTAATGTCAGCAAGGTACTGGACAGTATATTCAGCATCCGTCAGAATCAGCTTGGAATTTTCCTGAAAATCCAGTTTGTCTTCATACAGAAGCGCTCCGATTTGCGTTTGGGCTGCGCTGGCGGCGTTTTCGAACACCTGAGCGCTGTTGGTCGTTACGGAGCCTTCGATGTTGAGTTTTCCAACCTGGATAATGGAAAGATCGGGCAGATTAATGTTGCCTTTTACATTGATTGCGCCCTTAGCATAGTCCGAAATACCCAGATCTTCCGAGAAAACCTGGACTGTACCGGATTCAATAGTGACATCACCAAAGAGATTCAATGTACCGTTCATCACGGAAATTGCCGAAGTGAGCATTGGATCATCAGCTGTCGCCTTAATGGTCACAGTCCCGTTAGGGCTGCCGAGATTAACCTCACCTCCCTCGATAGCAATGGATTCTGCTCCGCCTTTACCTTTGGCCACCGCTTCAAGCACAATGGATTTACCGTAAACATTGAGCTGACCTTCAGCGATATAAATATTCCAAGCGACATCCTTATCTACAAGTGCTCCGGAAATAACCGATTTCATTGTTACGGTTTTTCCTTCGCCGCCAATCGTGATTTTTTCTGAGTCAGACTCCGTATATTTACCGGTATCAAGACCAACGTTGTAGATCAGCATATCGGATTGCTCGGGAAGTTTATTCCGAGAGGCTTCAACATACAAACTGACGTTGCCGTTCAGTGTGATTTCACTGCCGTACGTATCATGATCAGAATAAAAAATTCCAACGTTGCCGGCCTCGTTGTCTGCGAACGTAGTATCAAGCGAGTGGAGTGTAGATGACAGCGTCACATCTCCGTTCCAAACAACTCGTCCCCCGTCCCTCGTGAACAGTGTTTGTGAATCACGGCCGGAAACCGCGTTAATCGTAAGGGCTCCGCTTCCTGTAAGACTTGAATTATCACTAACAAGAATACCGGTCGCCTGCAGTTTTTCGGCGGTTGACTCAATTCTGGTTTCCGCAGCCTTTAAGGTCAGGGATCCGCCGGAACGGGAAGAAATGCCTATGGCTTTTGAGTGATCCCCGTCCTCATCTTTATCCAAACCTGCTTCATAAGATGCGGCATCGCCCTGCATTGTGGTTTTCAGATCCAGGTTTCCGGAGACCGTTAAAGCAGACTTTCCTTCACCGACGTTGATAGATGATACCTTTGAGTTCTCATTGACTCTTGTTGCTGTCAAGTCAGCAGTCAGAGCTCCTTCAATTGAAACCGATGAGTTTCTCAGGCTGATGGCGTTGAGGGTCGTCAGGGCGGAATTTGTAGACAGTGCGGCATTTCCCTGCCACTGCAGCTGCGCATCGGTAAGGTCGACGATACTAAGGGTCGAATACTGATTGGCTGCCTCTGTTTTACTGACGGACGCTTTAAATTCGTTTTTGCCGCTCAGTGTTGAATTCACTACGGATAAACCGTACCAACCGTTTGATGCGTTTTCAAGATTCGCATCTGTCAGTGTAAGTCCGTTGGCTTCATTTGTATCAGCAGTGATTGTCAGAGCATTGACCGGCGCTGATAAGGAAATTGCGCCAAATACGGCCAGAGTCAGTGCTGCAGTTTTAAATCGGCTGACTCTTTGGTTTTTTGAAGAAGAAATACTAGCGATAATTTCTTTAGAGAAATTACGATTGTTTAAATCAGATTCTGATCCCAGAGATATGGGGAGGGGGTAGACATTTTAACCACCATTGTTTGTTGAAATAATCGCCTACATTATATTTTTTTCAACGTATATCTCAAGCAAAGCCAGGGAAAACACTCAACTGTTGTACGACAAGCTAAAAACCCAGTCACTAACTTGTTGCTTAACATACACATTCTCTCTGAAAATGGAAAATATGTGCAGATATGTTCAGGTCTTCAATAACCGGCTTCTACCCCTAAGCTGGAGCAAAAAATTTGAAGCTCCCTTCATTATCGGCCTCATAACTGCTTTAAAGCGCCAACAATTTTAGGGAGCTTGGCGGATATCAATTTGCCTGCTCAGAAGTCAAATCCTCAGTTCAATGTGTGCTCAATAGGATTTTTCACTTTACCACGTAAGACCTTTCGCTGAAATAAGCCGGCCGCTCTCTGTCTGCTTAACTTCATTTTTTAGCGATCAGCGCGTAAAAAACCGGTGTAAAAACCAAGCCGATAAAAGTCACGCCCAGCATCCCGGCAAACACCGTCGTGCCAACCGCCTGACGCAGCTCCGATCCGTAGCCGCTCGAAAACGCCAGAGGTACTACGCCGAGAATAAACGCAAACGATGTCATCAAAATGGCTCGTAAACGAACGGCACTGGCTCGAACAATCGCGTCATACCGGCTCAATCCTTCCTGCTGAAACTGCTTGGCCATCTCAACAATCAAAATAGAATTCTTACAGGCTAATCCGATAAGCACCACAAATCCGATCTGCGCCATCAGACTGTTGCCCAGACCTCTAAGCTCAAGTCCGATAAGCCCGAACAGCAGAACCTGAGGAACAATCAAAATAATAATCAGGGGCAGCCTCAGACTTTCATACAACGCGGCCAAGGAAAGAAACACACATAAAAGACACAGACCAAAAATATATAAATTTGTGTTGTCCTCCTGCTTCTGCTCTTTAATCATTGAGGTCCACAGCAGACTAATCCCTTCCGGAAGCGTCTCGGCGGCCATCTTTTCAATCACAGAGGTCGCTTCAGTACTGCTGACTCCATCAGAAATATTGCCTAGAACAAATACCGAGGGGTACATGTTATAGCGCGCAATGACCTGAGGCCCGGATGTTCGTTCGATCGAAACCACTGAACTCAGGGGAACCATTCTGCCGAGCTCATTTTTAATCCAAACACGATCTAGATCCGTTTCCAGAGAACGAAACTCAGAATCGGACTGAGCAACGACACGGAATACTCGATTTAACAAATTAAAATCGTTCACGTACGCACTTCCGAATTCATACTGAATCGTGTTGCTAAGTTCCTCCAAATCAATCCTCAGCATGGCGGCCTTTTCTCGGTCGATTTTTAACTCCAGCTGCGGAGTGTCCGTTCTAAAGGAGGAAAACGCGCTTTCAATTTCCGGCGACGCGGCTAATGCTCGAATAAACTCCTGCGCCGCATCTGTAAGTTCATTCACGCCCAAACCGATTCGATCCTGAAGATAAAACTGGAAATCACCGCCGGCCCCGATACCCATAACCGCGGGCGGCGCTAAAACGTTAACGCTTGCCTCCGGTATCGCCTCGTTTAGGGTCGATCGAATCCGACTCATCATCACGCCGATCGAAAGCCCCTCTTTAATACGCTCAGGCTGTGGTTCAAGCTTTATCACCATCAGTGCGGCATTGGAAGCTTTAGATCGCGTCGCTCCGCTTTGCCCGACAATAACCATAAAATGCTGAACACCTTTGACCTTTGAGAGCGCTTCCTGAGCTTTCTTAAGCGTCTCATCCGTCTGATTCAGGGCAATGCCCTCCGCAAGCTGAATGCTCGCGGATAAATAATTATTGTCCTGCCTCGGAATGAAACCACTAGGAACATTGGTATACAAAAACACAGTGAAGCAGATGCAGACTGCATAAACTGCAAGCACCCACCAGCGAAGCTTCACAAGCATCCGAACAAGCTGGCTGTAGTGCTCCGAACATACGCCAAAGAAATGATTAAACGCTGACGAAAACCATCCCTCTTTTTTTCGGTCCGACAGAAGAGGCACACTGAGGGCGGGAGACAACGTCAGAGACACAAAAGCTGAAATAATTGTCGCAGCCGCAATGGTCAGTGCGAACTGCCGGTAAAAACTTCCGGTAATACCGCTTAAAAACGCCGTTGGAATAAATACGCAGGATAAAACCGCGGCAATACCAACCAGCGCTTTGCTAAGCTCCTTCATTGAAGCAAATCCGGCTTCCAGCGGACTCATGCCGTTCCTAATCTTCGCTTCAATTGCCTCAACCACGACAATCGCGTCATCCACCACAATGCCGGTCGCAAGAATCAAACCAAAAAGCGTTAGATTATTAATCGTAAATCCCGAGGCTTTCATGACGATAAAGGTACCGATAATCGAAACAGGAATGGATAGAATCGGAATGAGTGAGCTTTTCCAGTTGTGCAGAAAAAGCAGAATCACCAGAACCACTAAAGCAGTCGCTTCAAAGAGCGTCTGATAGACAGATCGGATGGAGTTCTCAATAAACTCGGTATTGTCTATCGTCATATAGCAGTCCACACCGCTTGGCAGCTCCTTTTGGATCTCCTCAAGCTCGGCTCGGATCGCTTTCATTGTCGAAATCGCGTTCGCTCCGGGCGTCTGGAAAATTGCCAGACCCATAGCAGGAACTCCGTCTCGATAAAACTCTTCGTCATAGTTATAAGAAGCGAGCTCCGTGCGAGCAATATCCTTCAGATAAAGCGTTCTTCCATCTGCGCTTCTTCTGATCACGATATTGTCATACTCCTGCGGCTCCCTTAACCTTCCCTCGCCTCGGATCAGCAGTTCAAAAGCACCCGGCTGTTCCGTCATCTTCGGTGCATTAACCTTGCCCGCCAGAATATTTCGATTTTGTTCCTGTACCCGCTGCACAACTTCGGTAGGAGAAAGTCCAAGCTGCATCAGGCGATCGCTGTCAAGCCAAATTCGAATACTGTATTCTCGGCTGCCAAAGACGGTAATGTCAGAGACCCCCGAAAGCCTCGCCAATCGGTCTGACATCTGCGAAATCGCGTAATTAGTTAAAAACAGCGTGTCACGCGTCCGATCGGTCGAATACAAATGAACGGCCGCAAGCTGATCACTAGAGCGCTTACGCACCGTAACACCGCTTCTTCTGACCGCCTCAGGCAAACGCGGCTCAGCAGCCGATACACGGTTCTGCACCAGCACCTGAGCAAGGTCGGGATTTGTTCCGTGCGCAAAATTCACCGTAATCGTCACGGTTCCGTCTGACGCCGCTTGGCTTTGCAGCTCAGTCATCGCGTCCACTCCGTTGATTGACTGCTCCAGAGGAGCAATAACGGAGTCAGACAACGCCTGGGGGGAAGCGCCGGGAAGAGACGCTGTCACAACGACAGACGGGGGAACAATCTCCGGAAACTGTGCGACCGGCAGGGACATGTAGCTAATCAGACCGAAAAGTACAATAAATAATGAGATAACCGCGGCAAATATCGGGTTTCTAATAAAAAAGTCTGTAAATCTCATTGCGCTTTTTCCTCGATGCTGCGAAGCTTTGTCCCAATTCTCAGTTTCTGCTGAGCGCTAAGTACCACCGTGTCTTCCGGCTTCAATCCCTCCAAAATTTCTCGCTCTGAAACAAAAAGGCGCCCTACACGAACTTTTGCCTTTTGGGCTGTTCCGTCCTGGGAAGAAATCCAGACAAACCGATCTGTCAGTTCCGTCTGAACGGCCTTATCCGGAATCAGCATCAAATCTCTGCTTATCGGAAGTTCGAGTGTTACCCGACCGATTCGATTGGCCGCTAGTTCCGGGCTCGCCTTCAACTGCAGTTTTAAGGTGTATGTGAGCGTTTGCGGATCAAATGCGTTATCTGTGAAAGACAACTCTCCCGGATACCGTCGCTCTCCATCGTCAAACCACGCTTGGATCGGCGCGAATGGGGGAACATTTCCAAGCACGCCGGCTCGTACGAGTTTCAGGAAAGCCTTGTCGTTAATTTTGAAATCCGCATATGCGTTCTGATCATCAATTAAAGTGGTGAGTTCAGACTGCCCCGCCTTCACTAAATTACCTTCTTTTAAAAGAATTTCTCCCAGCTTGCCACTGATTGGCGCGCGAATTTGAGTGAATTCCAGATTCAAAAGCGCAGTTTCCAGCTGAGCCTTGGCCAGTGCTTCCTCGGCTTCCGCGTTTTGCATTTCAAAGCGACGGGTTTCAAGCTCTTCTTTGGAAATCGCGTTCGCCTTTACCAGTTCGAGCGCTCTTTTATATTTAGCGGCCGCATAGGTTCTTTGCGCGGCGGCCTGCCTTAATTCCGCACGGCGAACTTCCGCCTGCGCTTCAAACGGCCTCGGATCGATCTCAAAAAGCAAATCTCCCTGCTGTACCGAGCTGCCTTCCTGTACGGAACGTTTTTTCAAATATCCGTCAACCCGGGCATTAAGCCGTACTTCATGGAACGCCCGAATAAATGCCGGAAACTCCATACGTTCAGCAATCGAATCGACTCGAGGCTTCATCATTCGAACCGCGGTAGGCTGAGGTTCTCCCCTCGGACTTGAGTCACTGCTTCGACAGCCTGAAAGCGTACTTAACGCGGCAGCTGCCAACAGTGTGCACATCAATTTTTTATTCATTGTCATAAAAGATTTTCTCCTGATGCAATGATGGAGAAAAACACTTTTCTCGAGAAGAGACAAAACTTCCAACCTTTATGACATAAAACTACCTTATATGATCATTTAATTTCTTTTCATCTAGAATATTCAGTAAGCAAATAACACAAAGATACTTCTATGAGTCTAAATAAGTTATTAGAACTAAGAGATGAAATGCTTCAGAGCGTTCCGAGCGAAGGCAGTTTTTTCGACGTTATTCCCGGACTCAGTCTGCACCGCAGGGAATGTCGGACACGTTGCGAGATCGAGAACTACCGTCCTCGTGTTGTCATCGTTGTTCAGGGGCACAAAACCGCAAAAATCGATGGAATTCATCAAAGTCTTTACTGTGCCGGTGACTGTCTCGCCGCTGGTTTTGAACTGCCCGACGGCGACCATTTCCTTGAAGGTTCCAAAGAGGTCCCTTATCTGTGCATCAGTTACGAACTCAATGAAGATTTAGTTCAGGAAATGCTGATAAAAATGGGTGCGCACATCGAGGACAAACTGGTTTCGGACGTTTCGGAAAAGGCCTCAAACGAGCTTCTGGACGTTTTTAGACGTCTGCTGATTGCCATGCGTTCACCAACGGAACGAAAATTTTTAATCCCGATTCTGGAGGAAGAGATTCATTTCCGAGTGCTCAGCGGCTCTCTCGGCTCATTCTTTCGGCAGGTCTACACGCCTGAACGGCCTTATGCCCGCGTGATGAAAGCTATTGACTTTATCCGCAAAAATTATGACCGACGGCATAACATTGAGACACTAAGCGAACTGGCCTGCATGTCTCCGACATCTTTCCATCGCCACTTCAAAGCCTTCACCGGAATCTCTCCGAAGCAGTTTCAGAAAGTTCTGCGGCTCAAAGAGGCGCAGCGGCTTATTTCCGAAGAAAAATTCAGCTGTCGAAAGGCGGCGCTTCTCGTCGGATATGAGAATCAAAGTCAGTTCAATCGAGAGTTCAAGGCGTTCTTCGGCAGAACGCCGGCCAATCCGATCAGAACCTAACCATGATTGCGTCACTGCAAACTATCCGGCAGCCGTGCCAGCTTTGGCGCCTCTTCAAGCGTCAGATTCGAGTCTTCCTCGCTTTGGGAGGCGTGCGCCAATTTGCGGTTCATTTGCCGCGTGCGGACTTCCACTTGTTCAACTGTTTTAACAACCGTCTCCGCCTGGGTTCTAAGCTTATCGAGCGTGCCCTGGAATTTAGCGAATTCGGACTGAACCGCAAGAAGAATGCTGCGAATTTCCGAACTCTTTTTCTCAATGGCCAGAGTCTGGAATCCGGCTCGATAAGCGCACAGAGCGCTTGCGAGGGTGGAGGGGCCCATAATATAAACGTGATAATCCCGATAGAGGCTCTCAGTCAGACCTTCGAGTGAGAGCGCTTCCGCGTAGAGGCCCTCCGAAGGAATAAACATAATGGCAAAATCCGTCGTATGCGGAGGATTGATATAGGCTGAAACGGACTTCGCTTCGCGAATCAGCCCGCCTCGGATAGCTTCTTTAGCTTTCTTTAACTTTTCAGAATCACCCTCTTCCGCCGCATCCTGAAGCCGCTTGTAGTCTTCAATCGGGAACTTGGAATCAATCGGAAGAAGGCACTCCTTGCCGCCGATTCCGGGAAGCACTACGGCAAACTCAACCACCTTGCTTTTTTGATCCGCAAGCGTATGGGCATTTTTTACATACTGATCGGCCGTGAAATATTCGCTCAAGAGCGCTTCAAGCTGCACTTCTCCGAGCATGCCGCGGCTTTTTACATTGACAAGAACACGCTTGAGACCGCCCACGTCGGCCGCAAGCTCTTTCATTTCACCAAGACCTTTATAAACCTGCGTCAGCTGCTGAGACACCTGAGCAAAACTTTCGCTGACCCGACTTGTTAAAGCGCTCTGAAGCTTTTCTTCCACGGTCTCTCGAATCTTCTCAAGCTTGGTTTCATTCTCTTTACTGATGTTTTTGAGATCCTCATCAACCCTGTGCTTGAGTTCAGCGATTGACGTGCTCAGCGAACTTGTCAGCGCCTCGACTCGGCGATTCTGCTCATTGGCAAAGTTCTGAATTCTTTTATCGTTGTTTGCGAGCGATGTCGCAATCGTATCCTGCATCGCCTTCAGCGCGGAAGACGCTTCTTCACGATCTCCCTTGGCCTGACTCTGCATAGCCCGCTCAAGGTTCAGCTGAATATTCAGCAGCTTTGCGTCCATTTGGGAAAGCGTCACAGTCCTGATTTGTTCGGCGGCCAGACTGATATCCTCCCGCCAGGCGGCTCGCGATTTCTCCGCGATACGCTCAGAGTCTCTCGGAAGGCGCGTGAACGCGTAAATCAGACAAACAACACAGATTAGCAGCGCTGTCGCAAGACAAAGACAAAGTAAAAACAGCGTACCGGAATCCAAAGAGAGTGAAGCCGCCGCAGAAGTGAAGCCGTTCATTTAATCGCAGGAAAAAATTTGATTATAGAGTGACTTCATTTATTCCACTTTTGTCGTACTGACTCAGCAAACTCTAATAAGAAGCGCTATTTCAGTATGATTCGCAATAGCGGAAAAAACTCCGCCTGATTATTATTGCTCTGCGAATCGATTCAGCGGCTGAATATAAGTGCTCGGCCTCAGCGGATCATTAAACTCTGCATCACCGAATTAGGCTCGTGAAATTCCGATCAGCTTCAGAGCGTGCAAATATTTACATATATAAAAGGACAAATATGCATATTTCCGTTTTTGACATGTACCGCATTGGTATCGGTCCTTCTTCCTCTCATACCGTAGGACCGATGCGTGCCGGACGCAGCTTTATCCGCATGCTCCGCGAAAACAAACTTTTTGCTTCAGTGGAACACGTCAAAATCCGTCTCATGGGTTCGCTTGCCGCAACCGGCGTCGGTCACGCGACAGATCAGGCGGTTCTTTTAGGTCTCATGGGCAAGTCTCCTTCCACCGTTGACACGGATATGATTCCGACGTGGATGGACAATATTAGAAATACGCATCGGCTGATTCTTGACGACACTCGCCCTATTCAGTTCGATATCAGCACTGATATGTCCTTTGAGCCGAACGAGCTCGACCCGTACCATACCAATACAATGGTCATCAGCGCCTACGGCAGCGACGGCAATGAGCTGCTCTCTCAAAAGTATTATTCCGTCGGCGGAGGATTCATTGAAACTGAAGAAGAAGCCAAACTTAAAGAGAATTCAGGCGCGGTCTTCCCTTCCTCTAAAAATCTGACGCCTGAAAAAATTCCTTATCCATACCAGACCGCAGACGAACTGATGGAGCTGTGCAGAAAAAACAACCTGCGGCTTGATGAGCTCATTCGAGCCAATGAAGAAGCTTCAAGAAGTTCGGAAGTGATTGACGACACGCTGGACTTGATCTGGAACGTGATGCGCTCGTGCATTGACCGCGGCCTAAACCGCAAGGGCTGTCTTCCGGGTCCGCTTAAAGTCAAACACCGCGCCAACGCGCTTTATGAGAAACTGATTTCAAGTCCGCTCCGCGTGACAGAGGATCCGCTTCAGATTATTGACTGGATCAATGCCTATGCGCTTGCAGTCAGCGAAGAAAACGCTTCCGGAGGCCGAGTGGTCACTGCTCCGACCAACGGAGCCGCAGGCGTCATCCCGGCAGTTCTCAATTATTACAGCCACTTCATTACCGGCGCGGACAAGGAAGGAAGACACCGCTTTCTCTTAGTCGCAGGCGCGATTGGCTCGCTCTATAAGAAAAACGCCTCGATTTCCGGAGCCGAGGTCGGATGCCAGGGAGAAGTGGGTGTCGCCTGCTCCATGGCGGCTGCCGGTTTAGCTGCCGCATTGGGCGCGACAAACGAACAAATCGAGAATGCGGCTGAGATCGGCATGGAACATCATTTAGGGCTGACCTGTGATCCGGTCAGCGGTCAGGTCCAAATCCCCTGTATTGAGAGAAACGCTGTCGCCGCAGTTAAAGCGGTTAATTCCGTACGCCTTGCCATGATGGGAGACGGCTCGCACTACATCAGTCTCGATCAGGTCATCAAGACCATGATGCAGACCGGTAAAGACATGGCAAACAAATATAAGGAAACCAGCCTCGGCGGACTCGCCGTCTGCGTGGTTGAATGCTAAGGAAATAGATATGAGTCAGAAGATGCCCGCGATTATTGCCTCTCGTCCGTGGTGCGAAAAACTATGGACATTCGGCAGCTTTGTTTTTACGAGAATCGACAAAGCCAGTCTGAAGCAAGTCGCATCTTCTCTGACTCTGACGACACTTCTGTCAATCGTGCCTGCGCTTGCCGTCATCATGGCGGCTTTTTCCGCGTTTCCTTTGTTTGCGCCCTACCGTGAGGCGTTCGAGAACTTCATGTTCTCCACGCTACTGCCTGAGCAGTACAGCACACAGATTCTCGGCTATATCAAACAGTTTGCGAGCCAGGCGGCGGGCCTTACCGCCTTCGGTATTATCGGTTTGGCGGTGTCTGCGCTTTTATGTATCTCAACCATTGATGCGGCACTTAACTCTACGTTTGAGGTCAGAAAACTTCGAAGCGTTTGGCAGCGTGTACTGATCTATTGGGCTCTTTTAAGTCTCGGCCCGATCGCGATCGGCGTCAGCCTTGCCACTTCTTCCTATCTGACCGGCATGGCGATGACCGGGCATCTGTCTTCTGTTGCCTCCTGGCTGATTCCCATCTTTCAGCTTCTTTTCCAGGCAGTGATTCTGGCGATGTTCTACAAATACGTCCCTAACTGCAAAGTACAGTGGAAAGACGCCTTAGTGGGCGGCCTCATCATCGCTTTGGTCTTTACCGTATTTCGCTGGGCCTTCGGGATTTATGTCATGAAGGGCTCCTACACGACGATATACGGGGCATTTGCGGCGATACCGGTCCTTCTGACCTGGATGTACATCAACTGGATGTTTGTGCTTGCCGGAGCCGCGATTACCGCGATTCTGCCCATGCTGAGAGCCACCCGCTTTAAGGACTTTGACAAACCCGGCAATCAGCTGCTGTCTGCTGTAGCACTCCTTCGCATCCTTATGAAAGCCAAGCAGGATAACCGTCCTCAGATGAGCAGTATCGAACTTGCGGAAGCGATCGGAAGCTATCCGGACGCGGTCAATGCCACACTGTCCCGACTTATCTCTACGAATTATGTTGTACAGATCGGCACAGACTCCGGCTGCTCATGGGCGCTGCTTGCGGACGCGCACAGCAAAACACTGGAAGAAGCGTTTGAAGAATTTTCTGTGGATTTAAGCAATTCACTGCTGAAAGAAGGCTCTCCGATCGCGCAATGGCTCAATGCGGGTTTAAAGGACCAATGGCTTCAAACACCGATGATCGAAGTACTGAATTAATGCATCTCTTGTGTCACAAGGGCTGTATCTCGACACGGTATTTTTATAGCCATTTTGCGCGTTCTACGCATTAATGGATAACACTGATTATAAATACACAAAAAATTGAAAACTTGCAGTTTAATCCCTGCTATCATCCCACTTGTAGAGTTTTTACCCCTTTATTTTAGGAGGGCATTAATGAATAAAGCTGAACTTATTGAAGCTGTCGCAATCGAATGCGACAACCAGACCGGCAGCTGCGAGAGCTGTTGATTCTGTTTTAGCAAACATTGAGAGAACTTTGAAAAAAGGAGACGAAGTTCGTTTGTTGGGTTTCGGCACCTTCTCGGTAGTTGAAAGAGCAGCCCGTAAAGGACGCAACCTGAAAACAAATGAAACAATTGATATCCCTGCGCGCAAAATTCCTAAGTTTGCCGCTGGCAAAAACTTAAAAGATAGTGTAGAATAGTCATTCTGTTGTTGAGGAGAACCAAGTTCTCCAAACGAGAGCTGGGTGCTTAGCTCAGTTGGTAGAGCGGCGCCCTTACAAGGCGTAGGTCGGGAGTTCGAGACTCTCAGCACCCACCACAGTTTCTCGTTAACAACTGATTGGAGTGGTAGTTCAGTTGGTTAGAATATCGGCCTGTCACGCCGAGGGTCGCGGGTTCGAGTCCCGTCCACTCCGCCAAGATTCTGAAGCCTGAGATTTGCGTCTCAGGCTTTTTTCATTTCCGCGCGAGAAGAAATTCGGCGGGGCGCCGCCGGAGAAATCTAGGTTTGTTTCGCCCCCTACTCTCAGGCACGGAACTTCATCCGCATTCCAAGAGGGCCCTGTGATGCCGCTGGATTACTGCACTGTGTCGGTTACAGTCATACCGGCAGAAAAAGCTTTGCTCACGGAAACGCCCGCAATCTTTCTGAAACTATGATTATGTCTTTGGAGTTCCACTGCCTTTGATGCTTCAGTCAGAAACGCTCTGATGCACAGAAGTTTGTCTTTAACGGAAGTTTCAGCGTCGCAGAGTGCCGGAATAAAACGGACCTCTCCTCTTAAACCGTAAAGCGCAACTAAATTTTGAACAGCCTCAACGGACAGCCCGAAAAGCACTTCAATAAAGGGCTCTTCCGAATGCTTTAACTGAGTGAACTTTTCAATTTCATCCGTGTTGTTCTTATAAATTTCCTCGCAAAGAAATGCGAACGAATAAGCAATCATAAGCAGCGACTTTAACGCAGACTTGTCCAGCGTCCCTTCGTCAAATGCGTCAATATATTCGTCGTAAGGACAGAAAAAGAGCAATTCTGCATCCGAAAGTACATCATGGTCTTTGGGATCGATTCTGTTTTTCTGCGTCATATCCATTTCCAAAATCAAGTTTAAAGTGATGCTCAATACTGCTGAGTTTACTGATAGAATTTCCGACTCCGCAGTAAATTAAAGTCCTTAAAGTGTCAAAAAATGACTTCCGAAGACTTCTGCCGCTCATTCTTTTCCGGATGCCGAAAATCCTCAGAAGCAGCGGCCGAATATCATCTTGAAATAAACATATTTTTTTCATGAATGATCGCAAAGATCCGCTTTGCGCTTCATTGACTTCAAATCAAAGAAGCCGTCTTTTCGAAATTATTATGATCGATTCTCAGTGGGCCTGCCTGATCTTCGATACCGTAAAAACCTAAAGAAATGTCCCCAAAGGCTTTCGTCCTCGGGGACATCTTTGATTACTTCAGCTTTAGTTTCTTGCTGCGGCCGGCTGAACAGTCTGCTCCGGAACTTTCAGGTCGTGAGCCGAAAGATCCGTTGAAATTGTCGCCGGAAGCGGCTGAGGCAAATGCTCAAGACCGAAACTCAGAACCTCATCAATCGTCTTAACCGGTCTGATCACCAGACCTTCTTTGACGTTGGCAGGAACTTCCTCAAGGTCCTTCACATTCTCCTCCGGAATCAGCACTTCTTTGATGCCGCCGCGAAGTGCAGCCAGAAGCTTCTCTTTCAGGCCGCCGATCGGAAGAACATCGCCGCGCAGCGTGATCTCGCCTGTCATCGCGACATCAGCGCGAACCGGAATGCCGGTCATCGCGGATACCAGACCAAGCGTGATCGCGGAACCGGCGCTCGGACCGTCCTTAGGCACCGCACCTTCCGGGAAGTGCACGTGAATGTCCGTCTCGGAAACCTGCTTGTAGCTGATGCCAAGCTGAGTCGCTCTCGAACGCAGAACGGTTCTCGCCGCCTCTACGGACTCCTTCATCACGTCGCCAAGCGAACCCGTACGCGTGATATTGCCCTTACCCGGCATGGTCGCGACTTCAATGGTCAGTAGATCGCCGCCCACCTCTGTCCAGGCAAGCCCCGTGACCTGTCCCACAAGGTTCTGCTTGTGCGTCACGCCGAATGTGTAGCGGCGTACACCGAGATACTTCTCAAGATTCTCAGAATTCACAACCTGAAGAGACTTCGCTTTTTTCATCAGGAAGTCGCGAACAACCTTGCGGCAAATCTTATTGATTTCACGCTCAAGGCCGCGCACGCCGGCTTCTCTCGTGTAGTAGCGGACGATATCGATGATCGCGGACTCTTCGATGCGAAGCTCGTTTTCCTTCACGCCGTTCAGTTTCATCTGCTTCGGGATCAGGTGACGCTCTGCGATATTGCGTTTCTCGTCTTCCGTGTAGCCGGACAGATTAATCACTTCCATACGGTCAAGCAGCGGAGCCGGAATGTTCATCGAGTTGCTCGTCGCGATGAACATTACGTGAGAAAGGTCGAAATCCACTTCCACGTAATGGTCCTGGAACGTGTTGTTCTGTTCAGGGTCCAAAACCTCAAGCAGCGCAGCCGCAGGATCTCCGCGATAATCCATGCCCATCTTGTCGACTTCGTCAAGCAAAAAGAGCGGATTATTGACTTTAATCTTGGCAAGGCACTGCAGAATGCGCCCCGGCATCGATCCCACATAAGTCCGTCTGTGACCACGGATTTCGCTTTCGTCGCGGACGCCGCCTAATGCAAGGCGTACAAACTTTCTGCCTGTGGCTCGGGCAATGGACTGTCCGAGCGAAGTCTTACCGACTCCGGGAGGTCCGACAAGGCAGAGAATCGGAGACTTGACGTTTTTCACACGAGTCTGAACAGCCAAGTATTCAATAATTCTTTCCTTGACCTTCTCAAGCCCGTAGTGATCCTCTTCAAGGACCTCTTCGGCCTTAACCATGTTGCCGTTGATGCGTGTCTTCTTGCTCCACGGCAGTTCAATCAGCGTATCCAAATAGTTGCGGATCACATTGGATTCCGCGCTGTTCTGCCCCATCATGCGAAGCTTTTTGAGTTCGGCCAGAGCTTTTTCCTGGCCTTCATGGCTCATCTTCGCCTCTTTGATCTTGCGTTCGTACTCTTCGAACTCTTCGTCTGTTTCTCCGAGTTCTTTCTGAATCGCCTTAACCTGTTCATTCAGGTAGTAGTCGCGCTGGCTCTTTTCCATAGAGCGCTTTACTCGGCCGCGAATACGCTTTTCTGTCTGCTGAATATCCACTTCCTCTTCCAAAATGGAAAGAAGAAGCTCGAGCCGTTCGCCGACACCGCTCTCGTTGAGCAGCAATTGTTTGCGCTCGGGCGGAATGACCAGGGCCTGGGCGATCGAATCAGCAAACTCCGACGCATTATCAATCGCTGAAATCTTGTCGAGCTGTTCAGAGCTAATACGCTTATTGTTTCTCTGATACGAGGTGAACGTTGAGAGAATCGCACGGCGCAGCGGCTCAAATTTCTGAGCGCTCAGCGTACTTTTCTGCACTTTTTCAACATTTGCATAAATGCAGCTGTCAACGGAATAGTCGATGACCTTGGCTCTGTACAAGCCCTCAACAAGTACTTTCTGTGTGTCGTCCGGCAGTTTTAAGGACTGAATCACACGAGCGACCGTACCCATTTCGTTTAAATCTTCAGGATCCGGATCCTCTGTAGACGCCTGCTTCTGAGAAACAAGAAGAATCTCTTCGTTAATCTTGGAAGAACGAAGTACTTTATTCAGAGCATCCAGCGACTTAGGTCTGCCCACATACAGCGGGATGACCATGCCCGGGAAGAGTACAACATCTCTCAGCGGGAGTACCGGTAAATTCACAATCTTAGTTCTCATTAAAATCCTATACTGCTAAATTTCTTTATAAGTAAATTAATAGTTGGGGCTGAATCTCAAAAATTCAACCTCTGCTCTCCGCATCGCATTACTTGTCCACTCTATCAAATTCGAGAATAAGTTTCAGCCGAATACGTCTATATTTGGTGCCCGAATTGCTACTAATTACAAACTGTAGGTGCTGATCGTGAAAAAGGACAGGTTTTTTAGGCCCGTCCTTTGCTTGATGTATCCGCTCAGAGATTTAGCTGCAAATAAATTTTGCTTTGCCGTCTCTCATGGTTTCTGCGGTGACAACAACTTTTTTCACATCAGTTCGGTCGGGAACTTCGTACATTGCTTCAAGCAGTGCGTTTTCCACAATTGAGCGAAGGCCTCTCGCGCCGGTTTTTCTTTCCTTAGCCATGGCCGCCGCTTCTTTTAGAGCTTCCGGTTCGACTTCAAGCACGACATCTTCCATCTCAAAGAGTCTGGCGTACTGCTTAATCACCGCGTTCTTAGGTTCTGTGAGAATACGCACTAAAGCGGCTTCATCCAAATCTTCAAGCGTTGCAATCACGGGAAGACGTCCGACAAGTTCGGGAATCAGGCCGAAGTGGACCAAGTCCTTCGCTTCAATATCGCGAAGCGCCTCTCCTTCACTGACCGCCTCCTTGCTCTTGACTTCCGCTTCAAAGCCGATACCGCTCTTTTCGGTCCTGCGGCGAATAATACGATCGAGTCCTTCAAAAGCGCCGCCGCAGATAAAGAGAATATTTGACGTGTCAATCTGAATATTCTTTCCGTTCGGATGCTTTCTTCCGCCGGAAGCCGGAACAGAAGCGATCGTGCCTTCAACAAGTTTCAAAAGCGCCTGCTGTACGCCTTCGCCGGAAACGTCACGCGTAATGGAAGGATTTTCACTCTTGCGCGCGATCTTATCGATTTCGTCAAGGTAAATGATGCCCTTCTGAGCTTTTTCCACATCCATATCACAGGCCTGAAGAAGCTTCAGGATCACGTTCTCGACATCTTCGCCGACGTAGCCCGCTTCTGTGAGCGTGGTGGCGTCTGCAATCGCGAACGGCACGTCAAGCATCTTGGCCATGCTCTGCGCAAGCAGCGTCTTACCGGAGCCTGTCGGTCCGATCAGAAGAATGTTGCTCTTCTGGATTTCAACGTCGGAATCGTCCTTATTTTCAAGGAAACGGCTGCGAAGGCGTTTGTAATGGTTGTAGACCGCGACGGACAGCACGCGCTTAGCCTTATCCTGGCCGATGACGTACTCGTCAAGATTTCTGCAGATCTGCTTAGGTGTCGGAAGCTCTCCATACAGAATCGGATCCTTGTTATCCGCGTCCTCTGCCTGCTCTCTCGGAGCCGAATCGGAGCCGCCCGCTTGGACTCCGTTTCTCTTCAGCGCTTCTTCGATCACGCCGGAGTATTTCGCAAGCTCTTCCGTACACTCTCTGCAAATGTACTCGTCGCTGATCTGCGATTTATAGATTTCCGAATATTGTCCCCGGTGTGCTCCGCAGAAGGAGCACACAGGATCGTCTTTGTTGCTTTTCATTCGATTTGCTTTCTACGAATTCGTCAGTTATTTGAACTTCTTCTGCGGCTCTTCCCCGCGTTTGTTAAAGACACCGTCGATAATTCCGTATTCGCAGGCCTGAGCGCTGCTCATGAAATTGTCGCGTTCGGTATCCACCGAGATACGCTCAATCGACTGACCGGTATGCTCGGAAAGAATTCTGTTAAGGCGTGTACGCAGTTCCAGAATTTCTTTTGCCTGAATTTCGATATCGGCCGCGGTGCCTTGTGTACCTCCGCTCGGCTGATGAATCATAATTCTGGAGTTCGGCAGCGCATAGCGTTTGCCTTTAGCGCCCGCTGCGAGCAGGAAGGCGCCCATGGAAGCAGCCATGCCCAGACAGATCGTAGAGACATCAGGCTTAATAAACTGCATGGTGTCATAAATCGACAAACCCGCGTACACACTTCCTCCCGGAGAATCAATATAGAGCGAAATATCTTTATCCGGATCCTCACTCTCGAGGAAAAGGAGCTGAGCCACAACCAAATTTGCGCTCTGATCTGTGACAGGGCCGACCAAAAAGATGACACGGTCGCGCAGCAGACGTGAGTAGATATCAAAAGATCTTTCTCCCCTTCCGCTCTGTTCTAGCACCATCGGCACCAATCCGGAATTGAAAGAGGCGGCGTGTTTCGTATTTTTATCCATAAAATTCCCCGCTTTATAAAAGCAAACGGCAAGGTTCATCCGCCTTGCCGATCTGCCTATATTTTTACCCCTGATCTAAACAGCGGTAATGTATTGGTTTGATTAAGCTCTGTCAGCCATCAGGTTTTCGAACGGGATCTTCTCATTCTTAACTTTGGCGTTCTTCAGAACCCAGTCAACAACATTGCTTTCTGTTGCGACTGCGGCAAGCTCAGCTTTGTGCTGAGGATTGTTGATATACCAATCAACAACTTCCTTCGGGTCTTCGTAGCTCTTAGCAATGTTTTCAGCCAGAGCCTTGACCTGTTCGTCAGTTCCCTGAAGGTTTTCTTTTTCAACCAGAGTGCTGATTTCAAGGCCGAGACGAACTCTCTGAGTCGCTTCCTGGAGCATTGCAGAAGCAGGAATATCCTGCGGCTGAAGCTTGATACCCTGAAGCTTCATCTTTTCGACGGCGTCGTGAATCAGAGCCTGTCTCTGTTCTTCGACAGCAGCGTGCGGCAGCGGGAAGTCGGAAACAGAGAGAAGAGCGGACATGGCGCTCTGCTTTGTACGAGCCTGAAGACGGGCTTCAACTTCGCGCTGCAGATTATCTTTAACGTCGTTCTTCATCTTTTCGAAAGATTCGATCTGAAGAGACTTAGCGAATTCGTCGTCAAGAGCGGGAAGAACTTCTTCGCCGACAGCCTTCAGAGTAGCTTCGAATTCAACGGTCTTGCCGGCAAGTTCCTTAGAAGGATAGTTTTCCGGGAATGTGACCGGGAAAGTCTTTGTTTCACCGGGTTTCATGCCGCGGATTCCGTTTTCGAATTCAGCAAGCATACGGCCGGCGCCAAGAATGAACTTGTAGTCGGAAGCTGTACCGCCGGCAAAAGCTTCACCGTCGAGTGTGCCCTTGAAGTCGACTGTGACTTCGTCGGTATCGGCAGCGGCTTTTTCAGTCGGATTGTAAGTTGCTCTCTGCTTGCGCATAACGTCGATTGTCTTATTGACGTTGTCGTCGGTCAGTTCGCATTCGTACTTGGTGACTTCAACATCCTTGACATCAGGAACTGTAACTTCCGGGAAAACCTCGAAAGTCGCTGTGAAGGAAATCTTGTCAGCGTCAGCGGGAGCGCCTTCTGTCGGAGCGATGTCAGGCATACCGGAAACGCGATACTTGCCTTCTTCGATCTTCTTGATGTATTCATCAATAGCGAGTTTGTTGATAACGTCGTATTCGACTTCACGGCCGTAAGCGGCGGCAACCATAGCTGCCGGTGCTTTACCCGGACGGAAACCGTGGAAGCGGGCTTTTTTGCCGCGTTCGCGAAGACCCTTGGCAACCTGTTTCTCAACTTCCTTGCGGTCAAGGAGGATCTCGACTTTACGTTCGAGAGGATTCGGTTTTACTTCTTCTTTAACTTCAGCGGCAGCTTCAGCAGCTTCAACTGTCTTGTCTTCAACTTTGGTTTCTTCAGCCATTATTTTTCCTTTCTAGAACCGTGGGATCACGGAAAACTTCTTGATTTAATGAATTTTTCGATTCGGCGATTATAACGATAAACATCACGCAATCAAGGAATTTCTGCAATCTTTAACAATTTCTTATGCTAATGATTCTTATTTGCAACTAAATACCTGTATCACTCACCCAAAATGGACGTTTTGATAGATTTTATTAGGGTTTTACCTTACTTACTTTCCCGTATTCAGATATAATGAGCCTAAAGAAATTTAACGCGTGGAGGTTCTGATGAGTAATAGAAGAAATGCACAGGTCCGCGTTCTTGAGTTAAGAGCTGAACAGGAAAAACAGATGCGTAAATGCTGCGTATTCGGCATGACGCTGACGCTTGCCGCTTTTGTTCTGGCTCAAATAGCTGCGTACCTTATTTGATATTGGGATAGGTGCGGAGCAGCCTAGACCAATTGCTCCAATTGAAGTTGATTCACCTGCACTAAAGGGCCCGTTTAATTCGGGCCTTTTGGTTTGTCGGCACCGCAGATCTACATCGATATAGGCGGCCCCTTTCAGTTTGATCGTTCAAAGAGCCAAGCCCTCCCATCCTGCTTCATTAATCCCTCCTTCGCTTTTCGTATCTGTCATTTCCAAAGGCCGAGTCCTTAAAAAGATTTCTGATGTTTTCCTTCAATCGAAGAAGTCTCAGCCTATTCCATAAAAACCGCATCAAGCATTCAGCACTCATGAGTCGCGGCTCAGGCCTAAGATGAACGGCACTTTTTTGAGCCTCTGGCTTTTTTCTGATTTTTGTGTATAATTTCGCATTCTGACAGCAGGGGAGTCGCCAAGCTGGTTAAGGCACCGGATTCTGATTCCGGCATTCGAGGGTTCGAATCCTTCCTCCCCTGCCAGCTGTCATACATCTTGTTTGTAGGGGAATCGCCAAGCTGGTTAAGGCACCGGATTCTGATTCCGGCATTCGAGGGTTCGAATCCTTCTTCCCCTGCCACTCAATTCAAGATTGTAGGGGAGTCGCCAAGCTGGTTAAGGCACCGGATTCTGATTCCGGCATTCGAGGGTTCGAATCCTTCCTCCCCTGCCACTCATCTTAAATACCCATTACCTATTCAAACTTTCTGTACTTTTGCAGGATTTTTGCGCTGTGCAGAAGACATGCGGCTTCTCTTCTTTTTTAGCGGTCCGTGAATTTCAAAATTTCGCAGCATTCGCCGGGACGGTCTCCCCTTATTGCAAGGCCGCCGCAAAATCGAAAGGCACAGTCAATCTTTCCTGTACCTTCTTAAACTGCCCTTTTGTATCTATATTTGCTTTTAACTCCGATTTCCTGAGCATCCGTCCGGTCTATTGTTCCGCAGGCTGCGGCTGACGGCAGCCGCTGACCCGTTTTCTAACCTTCAGTTCGTTACCCGCAGCTTCTTATTCAATTAATAGAAGAGCGATACAGCCGAATTTTAGTTATCAGACGAGTTCGGCTATCGCCGCGCGCGTCAGCTGAATAGACTTTGCTGCAGCCTCTTTCACAAACGAGTCATAAGACGCCGGCGCGTGTCCCGACGCGTCATCGGAAATCGCGCGAATAACCACAAACGGAATCTCATTGATGAAGCAAACCTGCGCAATCGCGGCCCCTTCCATCTCAACTGCCGCTGCGTCAAAGAAATCACGTATCCAATGCTTACGCTCAGCATCGCAGACGAACTGGTCTCCGGAGGCAATCGTGCCGATCTGCGCTCTAAACCCGAGCTTTTCTGCCGCTTTGAGAGCCGCCTCCCGATATCTCGGCTCTGTCTCAAAGTAGACCTTATTGATGCCCGAGACCAGGCCCTTCGGATCACCGACACCTGAAGTGTCCATGTCATGCTGACAGAGCTTTGAAGCGATCACAAAATCTCCGAGAGAAATGTCTTTGCCGATACCGCCTGCCACCCCGGTATTAATAATGGCTTCCACACCAAAACGCAGAATCATGGTCTGTGCGCAGACAGCGGCAAAAACCTTACCGACGCCGCTGACCGCTGCCACAACTTTTTGGCCGTCGAGCATGCCGCGGTAATAATCAATACCGGAAATCGTGATGGTTTCCGCTCCTTCCAAACTGTTTTTCAGCGCTTCAATTTCGACGCGCATTGCTCCGATAATGCCGATCACTTCTGAATCCTAAAAAGAGAAAGGCTTTCCCGCCGAGAACGAAGAAAGCCGGATGATGTCTGTAGTCCGCGCTTAAATCAGAACGGCAGCGGGCTGCCCTTTGCGTCAAAGAGCGGAAGTTTCTGAAGATAGATAATGTCATCTCTGCCGACCGCGTCGCCTTCGGCAAGAATCGCCATCTTTCCGACGACCTGAGCGCCCGCAAGTGAAGCCAGTTCCTCAAGCGCTTCCAATGAGCGGCCTGTTGAAATCACATCGTCGACAATCAGAACACGTTTGCCTTTCATGCGTGCAATCTGCTCTCCGTCCAGATAAAGCTTCTGATCTTTTTCGGTAGTGATTGATTTCACCGAAACGCTGATGGGATTATCCATGTAGAGTTTAATTCCCTTGCGGGCCACCATGTACTCTTTGTCGCCGTGCTGGCGTGCCATTTCGTGAATCAAAGGAATGCCTTTGGCTTCCGCAGAAAGCAGATAATCATATTCCGGCGCGATTTTCAGAAGTGCCTCAGCGCTTTTTACTGTGAGCTCCTGATCTCCGATAATAATGAAGGCGGCAATATTGATGTCCTGACTAATCGGACAAAGTTTAAGTGAACGTTTTAAACCCGCTACTTCGATCTCGTAATCCATCTATAACTCCGAGTTGAAACTCTTTTTTTAAATCCTACTTCAATTAAGTCTGTTTTTTCTTCTTTGCGCCTAATCTCAGGCACAATGAAGAGAAAATTTGCACTACGGAATAATACCGACATCTCAAGCAGTTGAATTGACTGTGAGCTCCTCTTCCTGATTTTTATTCGCAAAAAAACGGAATTTCTCCCGAACAGTTATACAATAAGGCTCATGGGGACGGAAAGGTTCTCACAAAGAACATCCGCTCCTGATCACAACTTCGATGTCGTAATTCGAGGGCCATAAGCCGTGAATCTCTTCCCGTACAATGCGGGTAACGGTCGTTATGGCCTTTTTAATAATAATCACCTTAATTTCTAATGGAGCAATCACCGTGAAGGTTAAACTTCTTTGTAAAGCCGCTCTCGCGCTGGCCGCCGTCGGCTTGTTTGCCTCTGCCGCCTCTGCCGCGTATAAATCCGAATACAAGCTCAGCGTTGTTCCCGGCGCTTCTTCCGGCTGGGGCCAGACGGCTACTTTCTTCGCCGACTGCGTTCGCAAGAAATCCAACGGCCGCATCAACATTAAGCCCTACTTCGGCGCTCAGCTGATGGCCGGCAAACAGACCTCCGAACTTCTGCTCGTTCGCCGCGGCGCTATTGACTTTGCGCTTGCTTCCACAATTAACTGGTCTCCGCAGATTAAAGAGCTCAACCTGACCGCTCTGCCCTTCTTTATCGCCAACAACCCCAACCGCTACAAAGCGCTCGACGCGATTGAAAAAGGCAAATCCGGCAAGATGCTCGAACAGGCTATCGAAAAAACCGGTGTTAAATTCATCGGCTGGTCTGAAAACGGTTTCCGCGAACTTACAACATCCAAGGGCCCGATCGAAAAACCCGAAGATATGAAAGGCATGAAGCTTCGTGTCTGCGGCACTCCGATCTTTATCGACATCTTCACCAAGCTTGGCGCCAATCCGCAGGCCATTAACTGGTCTGAAGCTGTAACCGGCTTCCAGCAAGGTATTGTTGACGGACAGGAAAACCCGACCAACGGCATTAACGTCCCGACAAAAGTCTGGCAGTGGCACAAGTACTCTACCGACTGGCATTACATGATCGACCCGCTCTTCTTTACCGCCAATAAGAAGGTTTGGGACGAATTTACGCCCGAAGACAAAGAGCTGATCCTCAGCTGCGCCGTCAACGCTGAACTTTACGGCAAAGCGCTGTCCCGCCTCGGCAACGATGACGGCTCCGCTCTGGAATACCTGAAGAAGATCGGCAAAGAACCGGCCGTTACCGATCCGAAGGGCGAACTCAGAAAGAACGGTATGACTGTTACCGAGTACACCCCGGCAATGGTTAAAGAGTTCTACGACGCGACTAAGAGCGTTCGCGACGACTGGACCAAGAAGATCGGTCCGGATCTGGTCAAGGCCGCTGAAGAAGACATGAAGTCTGCTCAGTAAGCCCGAACTCTGATTTAAAGCGTTACGAGGCGGTGCAAACCGCCTCAATTTACAAAAAAACTATGCTTCACTTCCTCAATACCCGATTCGAAGAACTCTTAGGCGCCTTCCTGCTGGCAGTGATGGCGTGCATCGCGTTCATCAACATTATTGTTCGCTACTGCACCAATCTCTCCTTCTCCGCGTCTGAAGAACTCACCGTAAACTTTTTTGTATGGATCGTGCTTTTAGGCACATCTTTAGCCTTTCGCGAAAGCAGCAACTTTACGATGGGCGTGGTTTACAGCTGTACCAAGGGCTGGCTGCGCAAAGCGCTGTATATTTTTTCCGTTATCTGCTGTCTGGCATTTTTCGTGTGGCTGGTTTACCTCGGCGCAATTGAGGTCATTGATGAAATGGACCTGAACGTTTCGTCCGAGTCGCTGGATATTCCGGTTTGGCTCTATACCCTGGCAACACCGCTCTTTTCTCTTCTCATTATTGTCCGAATTCTTCAGCGCACGGTTGAAGATTTCCGACTCAATCATTTTTAGAGCGCTGTGCACAAAATGAATAAAAACAAAATTCAAAAGGAGAAGAGATGACTGCATTGCTGAGTGATCCGGGGCTTTTGCTCCTGACTCTTTTTATTGTCATGCTTGTACTGCGCGTACCTATCGCGATCAGTCTGGGACTTTCCGCGGCCGTAGTCGCTTGGAAGTTCGACATGGGCATTGACATGCTTCCCTATAACTTCTTTGCCGGCGTTGCCAAAGTGCCGCTGCTGGCGATTCCGTTTTTTATTCTTGCGGGCTTCATCATGGAAAGCGCGGGTATTGCCGCGCGTATTGTCCGGCTCGTAGAGAATCTGGTCGGCGACATGACAGGCGGTTTAGCCATTGCGACGGTCGCGGTCGCCACCTTCTGGGGCGCGGTCAGCGGCTCGGGTCCCGCGACAGTGGCCGCACTCGGCCTGATTCTGATCCCCGCGATGGTCAAGAACGGATATGACAAGGCTTTTGCCGCGGCAAACGTTTCCGTAACTTCCGGTTTGGCCATTGTTATTCCGCCGAGCATCGCATTCATTGTGTACGGCGGCATTGCCGACGCCTCTGTTCCCGCGCTGTTTGCCGCCGGTATTATCCCGGGTCTTATCGTCGCCGGCTTCCTGATGATCGCGGTCTACCTGATTTCCAAGAAGCGCGGCTACCGCGGTCTTCCGAGACAGGAATCCACATGGGTTGTCTTTAAAGACGCCTTCTGGGGCGTACTGACTCCGGTCGTGATTTTAGGCGGTATTTACGGCGGTATTTTTACGCCGACCGAAGCGGCTGCTGTTGCGATTTTCTATGGTCTCTTTGTCGGTGTCTTCGTTTACAAGACCTTTAATTCGCTCTCTGTGCTGACGCACGTTCTTGTGGAATCGACAAAAGCGACTTCCGTCATTATGTTTGTCGTAACCTGCGCGGGTCTCTTCGCTTGGGTTGCGAGCACCGTCGGTTTAGTAGAAAGAGGCGCCGCGGTCCTTTTGGCATTGTCTGAGAACCCCTGGGTACTGCTGCTGCTGATCAACATTATTCTGTTTGCGGCAGGCATGATCATGGACGCGATTTCGATCTACTACGTCCTGCTTCCCTTCCTGCTTCCGATTGTGCATCATTTCGGCTGGAATCCGGTCTGGTTCGGCGTCATGATGACGGTAAACCTTGCGGTCGGCCAGGTAACGCCTCCTGTTGCAGTGAACCTTTACGTCGGCGCTCAAATTGCCGATCTGACGATGGAAGACATTACACCGCCCGTGATTCCGCTGCTCATTGCAACGATCTTCGCGCTGGCAGTTATTGTTCTCTTTCCGCCTCTGACGACATTCCTTCCGAATCTCTTCGGGCTCTAAAGAGAGCTTCTGCAGTACAAGGCCGCTTTTTGAGCGGCCTTTCGTTTATTTCCAGCTGCCGCTTTTATCTTTAACTACGAAGTTGGTGACGCGGACAGTAGAAATCAGACGTCCGTCTGCGGCGGTGATATCCACATTCCAAAGATGTGTGCTTCTTCCAAGATGAAGGGCCTTAGCTTCCGCAAATACATAAACGCCCGGTTCCTTACGCACCGAGCTCAAATGATTTCCGCTGACGGAAGAGCCGACCGGAATAAAGCCCTCCGGAAGACTCAGGAAGGAACCGTATCCGGCCAAAATTTCCGCAAACGCAAGAGAAGCGCCCCCGCAGAGAACGCCAAACGGCTGAGAAGTACTGTCGTTCACAGGCATTTTTGCCTTTACCAGGCCTTCTTCTTCGGAAATAATCTCAATCCCCAAGCTGCCGATCATAGAATGAGAGACGGCTTCTTCTCGTGTGTAATCTTTATTCATTGCGGTCCGACATTAGTTAAACAACGGTTTCTTTGAGTTTGTTCAGATCAAGGCGATATAGACGGTAAAGAAACACTGATCCGCGGGCGGTCAGCTCCAAAGCCATCGCGATCCAAACACCTGTTAGACCGAATTTTAAACTCAGAACATAAGCGAGCGGGAGTCGAATTCCCCACATACTGCCGAAATTGATTAAGCTCGGACCAAGAGTTCGTCCGAGCGCGACAAAAATGCTGTAGCAGACAATCGCGCTTGCGAAGAAGGGTTCTGCAAAGGCCTGGATGCGCAGGCATTCCGATCCGAGGCTGACAATATTTTCCAAAGGCGTCATGACGCGAATCATTTCGGGCGCGAACGCGTACATAATGCCGCCCATAAGCGCCATCAGGCACATGGCAAGACAAACATTAATCCAAGCAAATTTCTTTGCGAGTTCTCTTCTCTTGGCGCCATAGCTCTGCCCCACCAGCGTGGAAGCGGCATCCGAAATCCCGAAGCCCGGCATATAGCAAAGAGATTCAGCGGTAATCGAAAAAGAATGCGCCGCAAGCGCCACATTGCCGAGCGGCGCAACAATCACAGTGGTCAGAATCTGAGCGGTCGTCATCGCACAGCGCTCGAGCGCCATAGGAAGACCGATCTGAAAACAGCGGCGCATAACCGCTTTGCGCAGCTTAAATGATCCCGGATGACCGACCAGTGCGAGTTTGTTGTTTTTAACCAGCAGAGAGTACATCATGATCAAAGCGCACACGGCCTCTGCAAGCACGGTTCCCAGAGCCGCGCCTGTCACTCCGAAACCGGCGCCCCACATCGTAAAGGAGAAACCGAACACTTCGTAGCGGTCGGTCGGGTAAATCAAAATCCAATTAAAGAGGACGTCCAGGAAGCACATGAAGATGTTGGTCAGACTCGGAATTTTTATCTCTCCGGTGCTTCGCAGCATGCTTGTCGCGATGAAATTAAAAATGAGGCACGGCAGACCGAGCGCAAAGACGAGGAAATAAGCGGAGGCGTCCTGATGCAGGTCCGGATTGCCGCCGATCCAACCCGGCAGATAAGGGCTGATCAAAGCGCCGATTAAGGCAAAAACAGCTGAAAATAAGAATCCTGCCGTAAAGCTCTGCCGCAGCAAATCCCGTGCTTCATCAAAATTTTTAGCACCGATCCGATGAGCGGTCTGAACGGAAAACGGCGTTGTAACGGCAACAACAAGGCCCCATATCAGCCAAATCGACGTAGAGACAAGAGCCACAGCCGCCGCAGGAATTTCTCCCAAATGGCCGACCATAGACGCGTCGATAATCTGCATCGCCACAAAAGAAATCTGCGCAAAAATCGCGGGTATGCTGAGCCGCACCACCAATTCGATTTCCTCACGGGTGGTGAGTTCAAGACCTTCACGAATCTTTGTGAAGAGCCGCTCTGTTTTGCTTTCTTTAGTGCTCATGCCGGACGCTTGCCGCGATAAACCAACCTGACTGCGAGGCTGTCATTTTAGACAGTGATTTGACGGTTTGATGAGAAACGCAGTTGGAACGAAAAAAGGAGCAGGACGCGCCTACTCCTTGTGACGAAAAAAGATGAACCCGATCAGATTAATAGGTCATCACGGGCGCAAGTTCGGCCGCTTCCTGGATCCATTTAGCGACTTCTTTTTCGCTCGGATCACGCTGAGCCAGATTTTTCTTAGCGTTGACTTCTGCCATCTTAGCGGTAAGGTTAGCCGCGACGCGATGACGAAGTTCTTTTACCGTATCCACACCGGAGGCTTCTAGAAGTTCGGCATACTGAGGGCCGACACCGTTAATACGGAACAGATCAGCATGGTTTGTCCACTTGAGGATCAGCTTTTCGGAGATTCCCGTTGCTTCAGCAATTTTTTTGCGGCCGGCGGGAGCTGCGCACTTCGCAAGCAGATCGTCCGGAGTTTTAATATTTTGTTCCAAAAGTTTCGGAGCGAATGCCTCTCCGATGCCTTCGATATCAATAATTTTGTATGCCATGCCATTCCTCCAAATAGAGAGTTTTATAAGCACAGCATACATAAATTTATACTTCTGACAACCTGCCTGCACTCAAATTAAGAATCAAAGCTGCGGGCCGTAAGCTTCAAGGCGCCTACACTCCTCATTGGTCTTAGAGAACTTCTTGAAATTCTCAATGAATTGTTTTGCAAGCGCCCGGGCGCGTTTATCCCATTCGGCAGGATCCGCATAAGTATTACGGGGGTCTAGAATTTCGTTGTGGGCGCCTTCGCAGTACTTTGGAATGACCAAATTGAAATACGGGATTGTCACGGTTTCAGAGTTAAGGATGGATCCGGAGAGGATGTCATCGATAATCGCACGCGTATCTTTAATCGAGATACGTTTGCCGGAACCGTTCCAGCCGGTATTTACCAGATAAACATGAGCGTTGTTGGCTCTGGCCTTGCGCGAAAGTTCCTTAGCGTATTTGAACGGATGCAGTGAGAGGAAAGCCGCGCCGAAGCAGGCCGAGAAGGTCGGTTTCGGTTCAGTGATTCCTCTTTCGGTTCCGGCAAGTTTGCTGGTGTAGCCGGAAAGGAAGTAATACATTGCCTGATCCGCTGTCAGAATCGACACCGGAGGCAGCACACCGTAGGCGTCAGCGGAAAGGAAAATAATTTCTTTCGCGTGCGGTCCCTTTGAGATCGGCTTAACGATGTTTTCGATATGGCAGATCGGATAAGAGACGCGGGTGTTTTCGGTAAGGCTTGAATCATTGAAATCGATTTTCCCTGCCTCATCCACAATTACGTTTTCGAGCAATGCGTTAGGACGAATCGCCTTATAGATATCGGGTTCGGAATCCTTATCGAGATGAATGACTTTCGCGTAGCAGCCGCCCTCGTAATTAAAGATGCCCTCATCGTCCCAGCCATGTTCATCATCGCCGATGAGAAGGCGTTTCGGGTCTGTCGACAGTGTCGTTTTACCGGTGCCTGAGAGACCGAAGAAGATTGCGGTATTGGTTTTATCCAAATCCGTGTTGGCTGAGCAGTGCATTGACGCGATATGGCGAAGCGGATTGAGGTAGTTCATCACCGAGAACATTCCTTTTTTCATTTCGCCGCCATACCAGGTATTGAGGATGACCTGCATTTTTTCTTTAAGGTTGAAGACCACTGCGGTTTCGCTGTGCAAACCGAGTTCCTTAAAGTTTTCCACTTTTGCCTTACTGGCGGTCAGAACAAGAAAATCCGGCTCGCCGAAGTTTTCCAATTCTTCCTTGGTCGGGCGGATAAACATGTTGGTGACGAAGTGGGCCTGCCAAGCGACCTCCATAATGAAGCGAACTTTCAAACGCGTACTTTCGTTTGCGCCGCAGAAGGCGTCGACAACATAAAGTTTTTTATGAGAGAGTTCATTAGCGGCTTTGTCTTTCAGTTCTTTCCAAGTCGCTTCGCTGATCGGTTTATTATCATTTTTGTACTCTTCTGATGTCCACCAAACTGTGTCTTTTGAGACATCATCCATCACAATGAATTTGTCCTTGGGGGAGCGGCCGGTATATTCGCCTGTAAGAACGTTCATGGCACCTAGTTCTGTCAGAACGCCCTTTTCATATCCGGTCAGACCCTCAGCGGTTTCTTCGCTGCGCAGGGTATCGTAAGAAGGGTTGTAAATGATTTCCTTGACGTCAGTTATGCCGTACTTTGATAAATCTAATGTCATGGCTGTATCTTCTTTAAAAAATTGTCTTGCGTAAACAGCCGGTCAATTCCGCAAAAAAACAGCGGGCTGGCCAGCTAAGCAGTAAATTTTACCACTGCTGTAACTTTTTGTAATATTTTTAAATGATTCGTTACGCTCGTCGACAGCCTGAGCATATCTGTTGATGAATGATTATCCAGCTACATGAAAATTAAAAGAAAATTTAAGGATTTTTCTTTTGAAATAAGCTTCGGAAATGGAACTCCCTCTTCGGTTTCTCTACCCCAAAGAGGCTACTGTATTTGAAGCCGGATCCTGAAGGAGGGGTCCGGCCCCGTTGTCGTATGAATTATTAATACAAAAGCGACTGAAAATTATGTTTGAAAGCAGTTATCCCACTGCCCCACCCTCGAGAAAGATCAAAGCACGGTTGTCAGATGTACAGGTGCATCAGTTCTCATGTTCACCGTTGGAGCCGTTAAAGTAACACCAGGTCCTTGGCTCTCCGGGACATTGTCGAAGATTTGCTTTCGCCTCTTTTCTCTACTCTGCTTTCATTAAAGCAAGTCAATATTCCAATTGGCCTGCTGAATCTTATTATCCAGCTCACGCACTTCTTTAGCTAATTCATCAGCCTTTTTCTGATATTCCTTAACGTTCACTGTCGGAATAATCAAAATTTCCGATCGAGAATAACGATCCACAACCGAGCCGGCTTTGTTTGCGAACTCTCTGTAAACAGAAGCTTTCTTCATGAGTTGGTCTCTCTCTACGACCCAGTCTCCCAAAGGCCTTCCATCCAAGACGCTTTCAGAATTCGTGCGGTTGATTCTGCAGATAAGTTCAATACTTCTTGAAACTGCATTATTCAGTGCCTGCATTATTTCGATCGGATCCTCAGTCGGCTTCGTTCCCTCCTGAATCGTTGCATTCTGCAGCAACCGCGTCCTCAGCACCTCTATTGTTGAAGTCAGCTCTTTTCTTTCTCTCAAAGCTTCCGCTAATTTCATTTTTTCTTCCGCAAAAATTTAATTATTAAACCGCATATACGCAGTACAGGATACTGAAAAGGGCCTTTTTGAGCGATTAGGCGTTATTCCTTACAAACACGTGCTTAAAATTTTTCCGGCTCTCATCCTTGTCCTACATGAGAGAACAAACGCCAGAATAACTAACTGGATCAAATTTTCCGGAGCGGAAACACCATCCCATCCCACTGCCGCCACCAGCTTTTGGATTTCCTCCTCTGTAGCGACCCTTTCACGATGTTCTGTTTTTTTAGGCAGCCGAATGCCAACGGCTGGAGATTTGAGTAAGATGCCTTTTCGGACGGCGTGATTTAAAACTCCAATGATATGGCAGTACTCCCGAATCACAGTAGCCGGACTAATTTGTTCTCCAGTCTTAGATTTTTCCGATCCTCTCGTGTCTATAAAATTCTGGAGCCATATCTCTAACCGTATCTCTAATTTATCTCTACTGACGTGCAATTATGCGCCGATATGTACATAAAAGGAAGGTGATTTTCCCTGAAGTGCCTCTATGTGCCGATACGTGCGGGGATTATGGTGCGAGTGGACGGACTCGAACCGTCACGTCTAGGACACTAGAACCTAAATCTAGCGCGTCTACCAATTTCGCCACACTCGCGGAAGCGCCTATTCTACTATGAAAATCAAAATTGGATTCCACTCGGACAAACCACTGCCTACCCCTTTATCCTCATGCCGCTCACCTGATACAGCTATGTTCAATGCTTTTCTGTACTGTCTGCACGCTTGGAGGACGTATCCCCGTCTTCAGCCGCTGTCTTTGACATCGTCTGGAACAGACCGACAATATTAGACACGTAAACAGTAAACATCGGAATGATCAGCAGGCCGAGCACCGCCACAATCACCGAGAGGATCTTGCCTATCGGCGTTACTGCCTCAATGTTGCAGCCCACTGTAATCGCCTCCATCCCGGCCCACCAAAGCGCGTCCCAGTAGGTTTTCACAAGCGGATTGACATTGACCTCGCAGACATAGAACGCCAGACTACCGACATAAATTCCGGAAAGCAGGATCACCATGTACGTCATAAAAAGCGCGGATGACCGGCGAAATGTAAACCAGCCTACAACAATCGCGAGCGCGTAACAGCTTCGAATCAGCGGCATAAAGCGAAGCATGTATAAGACATCGTCCGGAATCCTTAAGTTCGGAATCATCGGAAGTACGGTAATCCAAGGAATACAGGCAATAAATAAAAGAAAATACGCAAGGAGATAGCGGCTCTTATGCTTGGTCACTACAAACTCAAGCACGATGTCCAGCATAAAAAAGATGCAAACCCAGAACTGTACCTTCTGTGTGAACTCGCTTTGCGCAAACGGATTGCTGAATAAAAATGTGTCGTACGAAATACAGCCGATCAAAACGATCGAGCAAAGGAGCACCACAAGCCTTAAAAAGCCTGAAAAGGTAATACTCTTTTCTTTTAATTTTGACCAAAAGCTCATCACTAACCGTCCTTTACCGCAATTATTAATGGACCGTCAGCCGTTAGGGAAAAACAACGCCCGAATCGAGAGCGAAATAAAAAATGTCTTTAAAAATCAGTCCGCCATTTCGTGAGCAAGCCACATGGCTGCAACGATGGTCTTCACATCTCTGATCTCACCGTTAAGGCTTTTACTGACCAGCTCCGTCCATGGCATCTCGACAAGCTCAAGAACCTCTCCCGGATCTAAATGTTGCCCTACTTTCTTCAAATCTCGGGCAAGAAAGACTGTGATTTCTTCGTCAGAGTATCCGATCGCGTTGTTAAAGCGTCCTAAAAGCTTCCACTCAGAAGCCTCATAACCCGTCTCTTCAATCAATTCGCGTTTGGCGCAGTTCAAAGGAGATTCTCTCGGATCAAGTTTTCCGGCCGGAATTTCTAAGAATGTCTTTCTAAGCGGATGACGATACTGCTTTTCAAGAATGACTCGTCCGTCATCAAACATCGGAATAATTGCCGCCGCTCCGGGATGGCGAAGATATTCGCGACAGGAAATCACGCCGTCGGGAGTCCTAACCTCGTCACGGATAACTTGCAGAAAACTGCCTTTGTATTTAACTTCCGAACTTAAAACTTCATCTGCCAGCGGATCTTTGACTGTCATGATTGCCCTCTGCATCAATGTTTGCTGATTACCATTCTAATGCCGCTTTTCAAGACCAATAGCATTTACGGCAGCTTTAATGCTTTTGAACTCATTCCATGTCAGCGTCTTCAGGATCAAAACCTGAGATTTTTGCCGCACTTAAACAAACCGGCAGATTCCAAACCTCTTCAAAAAAGGCCTCTGTTTTCAACGCAGGAAAGCAAAGGACCGATTTTTCCCTATCCTCCGCCTGTGACGGCTTATATTCATAGAGGTATTTTTAAAATTTATTACTCATAGGTAAACCGGCCGGAAAATCACACTCGACGGCAGCCTGCTTCCGGATATTTTTTCTGCACAAAGACCCAAACAAAAGCGCTGTACATTCTAGCACTGAAGGCTTTGCAGCGAACCGGCCGATTGCTTCTAAATAACGGCAGTACCGCAAATACCGCAAATTTCCGATCAAACAGATAATCGTACAAATAAGTAGAAACGACCTAAAATAGGCGGTGGTATTTTTATGTCTCGGCAATCTGGGCTAGAGTTGCTGTTAGCAGAACAGGAGGGCGTATATGATTTATCGCACAACTCAAAAATTCGTTAATTATTTCAGTATTTTCTATTTCCTTTGCGCAATTGCGATGTTTATCTTCCTGTGGTCATATGTCCCTGTGATCGCAGAGCTTTGGACAAGCCTCCTCGATTTCGCTTTTAATATCTGTTATGTAGTTATCGGTGCGCTTTTATGGCCGGGTACACTGCTTGCCATCTTGGTATTCGGGTGGTAACTGCCATTTAAACGCCAATAAATCCTTCCGTTTCGGAGGGATTTTTTTTTGAGCTCAGACTTCGACTTTACTTTGAGAGTCGCTTTCTTGCGCTATCACGTCTATTTGGAGTTTTTGGAGAAAAAAAAATCAGAAAAGATGAATTTGTCAATAGGAACATGGGAAAAATTTGATCAATATTTGATCGAGCTCAAACTTCCTTTAAATAATTTCAAAAACTCATCCGAATTCATGATGCTTGTCACAAGTTTTGGCGCACAAGGGCCGAATATTGATAATATATTCCTAAAGCAGATTTTTTAATTACTCCCCCAAGGAAACTTTTTCATTTGGAACGGTTATGAACAAGCAACAGCTTATTGAGATCATCGCGGAAGAAAACGCAATCACAAAAGATATGGCGGGACGAGCGGTCAACACCATGATTCGCACCATCATCCAGTCCGTTAAAGACGGAGATCCCGTTGTCTTAGTCGGATTCGGCACTTTCAGACAAGTTGAAAGAAAAGGCAGATCGATCCGTAACCCGCATACGGGCGAAAGCATGGAAGTGAAATCAAAGACCATTCCTAAGTTCATCCCCGGCACACTGTTCAAACAGGTTGTTGACGGCGAAGAGTAATTGAAGCTGAAGACAGAATTGTCGCCTTACTCCCGGCCGGAAGTCTTTATGAAGATCCCGGCCTGATAGAATCATTTTTTAATGATTTTTCATCGCGAATAAAGGATAATTTTCCCGAATTTACTGACGGACCGAAGTTATCCCGCGTGTTTAGTACTCGACATCATATTCCGAAAGGGCCCGAATTTTATTTCGGGCCTTTTCGTTTTTACTGTTCGAAAACCCGAACAAATATAACGGCCTCCGAACTGTCTGCGCGCTAAAAAAGCCTTTATTTCGGCAAACTATGCGGGTCGAAATTTTTTCTGAACTCGGCCTTCTAACGGCCTAAATTCCGAACACAACCGGCACTGCAAAAACAAAGCTGCTTAAACGACGAAGGGGACGCTAATGCGTCCCCTCCTTTGCGAGTTCCTACCGGATCGGAATTAAATCCGAAGCAGGACTAAACCCGAAATTAAAGATTTCTCGGAGCGACAGGCGCCACAGGAGCTCCATGCGGATGTACACCCTGAGGACCAAAGCCGTGCGGATTCTGGGCCATAGGACGCTTGTGAGAGCGAGCCTCGAAACCTTCAAGCGCTTGGACCTGCTCAGCGCTCAGAGCTTTAACGAGATCGGCTCTTGCCTGAGCGACTTTTTCCAAAGCTGCAAGTCTGACTTTCTGATTCTCAATGCGTGCTTTCAGCTGATCCTGACGAGAGGCATTGGGATCGAACTTGAACTGACCTCTAAGGTTGTGGGCTTCGTCAGCGGCCGCAATGTAGGCATCAAAAGCCGGCTTCTGAGCGTCTGTCAGATTCAGAAGACCGCGAAGATAGACTTTGCGCTGCTCATAGCTGCCGAAAGCTTTCTTCGGAGTTTTATGGAACTGCTGGGCGTTTGCGCATCCGCGGCCGGGAATATAATGGTTATGCGGGCCGTTGAAAGTGCAGCCGGCCTGAGGACAGCTGTAGTTCTGAACATTTCCGCGATAACCGCCGCACCATGCGGCTGCCGTGCCGGAAGCAAGAACGAGAATGCCAGTAAGCGCTGCTGCTGTCAGAGTCTTCTTGGAGATTGCCATTTGTCTTTCCTTCTTCTTTATAACGCGGCACCCATATCAGTGCCGTGGTTTAATATTAGCCAAAGTTCTTCAGCGCAAAAATTCAAATGTTAATTTTATTTTCCTTGTGCCTCTTCTGGTTACAAATACAAACGCATCGTGTCTGTCTGTGACGATTTCTAACCTTTTTGTGAAGACGGTAGAATAACCGGCACATCCTAAAGACAACGGCTAACGCATTTAATTTCCGGGAGCATTAAGTGAAACAAGAGTTTGACTTTGATTTACCGCTCAAACGCTACTTTCTAAAACCGGTTGCCGACGATCTGAGCGACAGAGGCATTTCCTGCCTCGATGATCTGCTTGACCGCATGTACGAAAATCCCAACGGCTGGTGGAAAGAACTCGGTCTCTCCAAGAGCCGGGCTAACGGCATAATTTCCTGGATGCATGCGCGCCGAAACGTCGGACTGGAGCTCCCCGATACGGTACGCAAAAAAGCGGAAGACCTCGGCAAACGATTCTATAAAAATGAAGAAATCGAAGAAGTCGGGGGCGCCCTTTGGCACGACCTCATTTTGGATCGAAGCGGCAAGCGCATCCTTGGACAGCCGCAAAAGCCGAACAGTGAGGTTCAGCCGCTTGAACATCTGTCGGTTCCGCCTCAGTTTGACGGTTCAAACGGCTCCAATCGCGGCGATAAAAGCGAATGCGCTCTGGATGTGGATTCCGACAAAGAGGCGGTGACGCTCTGGTTAAAAGCCAAGGCGACCAACGCCAATACCCTGAACGCATATCGCCGCGAAGGAGAACGCTTTCTGCTCTGGTGTCTGCTGGAAAAACATATTCCGCTTTCATCGGCCAAAATCAGCGAGTGCTCTGATTATCTAACCTGGCTGCAAATGCTCGGACGCACTGACGAGCAGACGTGGTCGCAGCGATGGCTGCAGCCGCAGACGGTTTGGTTGGGGCCTAAAAATATTCCTCGTGACTCCCGAGATTGGCGCCCATTTAACTGCGCCCTCTCCTTCTCCAGTCGAAAAGCCGCTTCGACAATCGTGCGGCAGCTCTTTACCTTTCTGCATAAGACCGGGTATCTGCGCTTTAATCCTTTTGACCAGATCTCAAGCAAAGTGCAGCTGCTTCCGGGAGAAGGCAAGCCGAAGGAATTCGCAGACCGCTCGCTGACCAAAGAACAGTGGGAAGAAATCGAGGAGTATCTCGATAAACAGCCCGACGATATTCTGAAAGCGCGGCTTAAGGTCATGCTCCTGCTTGGCAAAGGCCTCGGTATGCGCGCCAGCGAAATGCTCAATGCTCGCTGCGGATGGATACAGATCGCCCGTTACGGACAAAACGAGGAACTCGTCATCGATATCGTCGGAAAAGGCGATAAAGAAAGACGTCTTCCGATTTCTGAGGCGCAGGAAAGAATCATCAATGACTATCTTGCTTACCGGCGTCGTCCTCTTCTGCTCGAAGAAGAGGGCCGAGATATTCCGATTCTTGCTTCTTTACGCCCGGGCAGCAAGGGCGCCGCTTCCGAAGGACTCTCCCGTTCAGGCCTTTACCTGATTCTGCAGAAATTCCTTGAAGAGGTTGCGGCCGCGCTTCACAAAGAGCGGCCGAGAGATTCGGCTAAGCTTAGGGCAAGTTCCCTGCACTGGCTGCGTCATACGTTCGCGGTGACAAGTCTTGAAGTTATGCCTGTAAACGTGGTACAGAACGCGCTCGGACACGCGTCTGTCAATACCACGACAAAATACATCGCACCGGATCAGAAGGAAATCCTCGAAAGCTTTAAGCGACTGGAGAAAAATCAGTAATTTTTCTGAGACGCTTTAAGCGCGGATGCGTAATCCATCAGCAGTGTCTGCGCGACAAGCTTTTTACTCAGAGGATGATCCTTGCTTCGGCTCGCCTGATTGAGCTTAGCGTTAAATTCCTGAAACCTGCGGATATCGATCTGAGCCGAAAGCGATTGAACAGCGGCCGCATAGTCAGGAAAATAGCGGCTTTCCAAACCCATTGACTGCGAGCTGATATCCCAGCACCAGCGCTGCATCACCGCGACCAGAGGCCCGATCGTCAAGTCGTTCTTAACAGCTTCAAGCACATCTCCGGACGTCATCAACGCACCCTTAGCAAGAAGATCAAGAATCATCTTCTCGTCCTTCTTTTCCAAAAGCAGATTGGCGCCGCTCTCATGAATCAGCAGCGGAAGTCCGCCCAAACGCGCAAGTTCGGACTCGGGGTTCCGAACCTTTTGAGATTTCAGATAGGCGATGCCCTGCTCGCGTGTCGGCGGCGCGACTCGAACGAGCTGACAGCGCGAACGAATGGTCGGAAGAATGGAGCTGACATCGTCCGCGACAAGGATAAGCACCGCGCCTTCGGGCGGCTCCTCCAGCGTTTTTAAAAGCGCCGAACTCTGATCCTCGCCCATGGAATCGGCCGGATAAATCAGTACCGCGCGATGATCCGAGCGGAATGCCGTAACCGACAAGTACTCACCGATTTCACGCACCTGTTCAATAAGAATCTGTTTGGAAAAGGACTTGCCTTTAGGAAGCGGCTGAATTTTGCCGTTCCAGGGCTCAGGCCGAAGCGCCGCTTCGGTCTCGCTCAGCACGTACTTCAGATCCGGATGGGTACCTGCCTGCACCAGACGGCAGTCCGCGCAGCTGCCGCAGGCGACGCCGTCCTTGGGAGACGAACACACTACGGAAGCCGCAAACGAAGCCGCTAGTTCATAGGCTCCGCTGCCTCTGGGACCGTAAATCAGCACGCCGCCCGGAAGCTTATCTCTCATTTTGCGAAGCGCTGCCGCCGGCCTCTCCAGCCAAGGATATAAATCGGTTATTTCCATTGAGCAAACACCTCTCGAAGCTGCGCGGAAATCTGTTCCGGCGTCTGAGTTCCGTCAACCACATAAAAACGCTCGGGTTCGGCTTTAGCCATTCTGAGATAGCCCTCGCGGACACGGCGATGAAAGTCCTGACTTTCTTTCTCAAAGCGGTCGAGCTTGCGGCTTAATCGGGCCGCGGCCACTTCTGTCGGTACATCAAACAGCACAGTTAAATCCGGCTTTAAGTCCGGATGAACAAAATTTTCGAGCGCTCTGATTTCTTCAATTGACCGGCCTCTTCCGTATCCCTGATAAGCGTATGAAGCGTCGGTAAACCGATCGCAAAGTACCCATTGTCCCTTAGCGAGCGCAGGACGAATAATTTTGTCGAGATTCTCTTCACGTGCCGCGAACATCAGCATAAGTTCGCACTTCGGGCTCATCGGTTCATTTAAAAGCAACTTGCGAATCTTTTCCGCGGTCTCGGGACCGCCGGGCTCACGAGTTCTCACCAAATCAATGCCGCGCTCTCGCAGCGCCTGATCGATCACCGCCATCTGAGTGCTTTTGCCGGCGCCGTCAACGCCCTCAACCGTAATCAATTTTCCTTTTTCCAAAATCAGCTCCCGGGATTACGCAAATATTTCTGAACAGCGGCATTGTGTTCTTTCAGAGTCTTAGAAAAATGCGACTGGCCGCTGTTTCCCTTCGCGACAAAATAGAGATAGTCAGTCTGAGCCGGATGCGCGGCAGCCACAAGCGAAGCTTCTCCCGGATTGCAGATCGGCGTTGGCGGAAGGCCCGCTCTGGTGTACGTATTGTACGGATGATCCGTCTTCAGGTGCGATTTAAGAATACGGCCGTCAAAATTTTCTATCCCGTAGACAACTGTCGGATCCGTCTGCAGGAGCATGCCCTTTTTAAGCCGGTTGTTAAAGACGCTCGAGACCAAAGTACGGTCTTTAGAATCGCCCGTTTCTTTTTCAATCAGGCTCGCGAGAATTAAAAGTTCATAAGGCGTTTTAACCGCAATGTTTTTATCTCGAGATTCCCAAACCGCGTTCAGGCGCTGCTGCTGCTCCCGGTACATACGGCGAAGGATGATCGTGTCGGGAACGCCGGCCGCAAAGACATAAGTATCCGCCGCAAATTGGCCCTCGGGATGCGTCCCTTCGGGCGCTCCAACTTCTTTCATCAGATCCTGAGATGAGAGCTCACCGTGCGGATGCTCAAAATTATCGTCCGCGGCAATTTTCTTCAAAAGCTTAGCCGTTTCCGTTCCTTCAATGAGGGTAAATTTGCTCATGATGACTTCGCCCGAGGAAATGTGCTTTACCAATTCCTTAAGCGTCATGCCGGACTTGATTAAATAGCGGCCGACATGGATCGAACGGTCCGAGCCGAAATATTTAAATACCCACTGGAAGGCGTTCGGATCGACCTTGACACCAGCATTCAGAAGTTCCGATGCGATATTCCTGACAGTGCTTGCCGGCTTTACTTTAAGAATGATCTCGCTTTGTCCGCCCTCCAATTCGATTGGTCGTTTTTCGACATACCAATACGCAAAACCGGCCGCAGCGACCGCTGAAACCAACGCTATCGCCACTGCCCATTTAATAAAACGCAGCATCAGGAACTCCAATTCAACGATATGTGAATCATAATTTAATTTTGCGGCGCCGCTCGCAATTATGAGAACAATCCCGAGGATGAAATCTGCTCAAAATGCATAAAACTCGACGCCGCCATCGTCGGACTCTGCTAATTTATGCGGATATCTTTTTAGGAGTCAAATAGCAATATGAGCATGTTTGAATTAAGCTCCTGGACTTTCAGCCAGGAAGAGCAGTTTAGCTTCGTCACAATTACCGGTGAGGATGCAGAAACATTTCTTCAGGGAATGCTGACTCAGGACGTTAAAAAGCTTCCTGAAAACCGTGCGGCTTGGGCTGCAGCCTGCAACCATCAGGGTCGTGTCGCCGCTTCCTCTTTAATCTTCCGTATTCCCAACGGTTTCGGAATGCTTCTGCCGCTTTCAATCGCGCAGGCTGAAGTGGATCGCCTGAACAAATTCGTACTGAGAAGCAAAGTTGAACTCTCGCTTCGTCCGGACGCCATCACGTACTTCTGCTCTCCGGATGCCAAGGCTGTAGATATTCCCTGCCCGGCTCTTCCGCGCAACCCGATGGACGTCTATGTCGGTCAGTCCGTCATCACAGTTCGTCTGCCGAGCAATGACGCTCAGGGCATGCACGGTAAGTTCATCGCTATCGGACAGATTCCCGACAACATGATGGGCTCTTACAATGCTAAGAACCGCCTTGCCCGCTCTCTCATGGAAGAAGGCGTCGCGCTGATTGAAAAACCGGAAAGCCTTGAGTGGCTGCCGCAGGCTCTGAATTTAGACCTGATCGGCGCAATCGCCGCCAATAAGGGCTGCTACACCGGCCAGGAAATCGTCTCTAAGACTCAGAATCTCGGCAAAGTAAAACGCCGTATGTTCCTTGGCATCTGCAAAGAAGTTGAAAATCCGGACGCCGGCAAGGAAATCTTTGTTGAAAACGAGCCGATGGGTAGAATTATCCAGAGCGACGGAGAACACTTCCTCTTTGTTCTTAATTACGAATACATGGACTCCGAACTCTTCCTTGAAAGCAAGCCGGTTAAAATCCTGCCGCTTCCTTATGAAGTCACAGTTCCGAGCAGCGTACTCGCATAATTCACGCCAATACGCGCATAAACGGGCTTATCGCCGCCTGCATTCGTCAGGCGGGCCGAAAGCCCGTTTTTCTGTGCGTAATTAGATAAAACCTCAGAGCAGGCAAAGCCTGAGGCTATACTTGGCAAAACGGAATACAGACAAAATGACGATCAGCAGCGCGACCAAAAGAAACTGGCAGAAACTTGCCCCGAATCTCGGAGACAAGCTTAAGTCGCGTGCCAATAAAAGCCGATCTCAAAAAACTTTTATCCCGCTTGAGCGGATTCAAAACAAGGATTCGGTTCCGTTCATTGAATCTCTTTTTGCGCTGCGGGAGCGCTTTTCTATTGCGCAGATCATGCACGCTCTGTGCTTGAACGCCATTGATAAGTCCCGAGCAAAGGAGCCTCTTGCGCGTCGGTTTCTGGATGAATATCCGCGCGTCAGTGATCTGACCATCGTTTTGCCGGATAACTTTGACAAGGAATCGGACCTTCTCGGGACCATCTATCAGTCGCTTTTAAGTGAAGGAGACAAAAACATCCGCGGTTCTTACTACACAACGCAAAAGACCGCTCGTTTGATGCTTCAGGAACTTGATATCTCAAGCGGAGAGAAATTTCTTGATCCCTGCTGCGGAAGCGGAATTTTTCTTTTGGAAGCCGCTCGGCTCGGCTGCAGCGTTGTCGGAAACGACATTGACCCGATCGCGGTAATGATTGCAAAAGCCAACCTCATTGCGCAGAACCCTGAGGCGCTTCACTATCCCGACGTCCGACTTCTCAATTTTCTCAACCCTGAGGAAAGAAAACAGATTGAAGACATCGGTCCTTTTGACGCTTCCGCCTCTAATCCGCCATGGGGCGGCGAAGCGAGAACCGTTTTTAATGAAACAGCCTCCGAATTTTTCTTTGCGGCTTTTGATCTGCTTAAAAAAGGCGGAAAGCAGAACTTTTTGCTCCCTTCTTCCCTGCTCAACGTCGCCAAACATCGACGTTTCCGCGAATCAGCCCTCAAAGAAGGCCGAATTCTTCAAATTCGAGTCTTTTCTGAGCGCTTTACCGGCGTTCAGACAAATTTTGTCTCCTTTCTTTATCAAAAATCCGCGCCCGCTGAGCCTGTTCGCTTTGTCCGCTCGGACGGTAAAACGACAGATATTCCGCTGCATTCGTTTGAGCTCACCGCTCATAAAACCTTTCTGCCCGTCTCGCGCGAAGCGCTTGAACTTTTAAATCAGGTAAAGAAAAAAGGCACACTCAGTTTAGTGAACAGCCGCTGGGGTTTGGGAATCGTCACAGGGAACAATCAGACGTGTCTGAAGACAGAACAAACCGATGAGCTTGAACCGATTTATACAGGCAAAGAAATTCAGCCCTATCGTCTATCCGCACCAAAGCGGTTTATTCGGTTTACGCCGCAGAACTTTCAGCAGTGCGCTCCTGAAGCGCTTTTCAGAACGTCTCCGAAACTTCTGTACAAATTCATCGGCTCCAAGCTGGTTTTTGCCATTGATAACGAGCGCAGTCTTGCGCTCAACAGTGCCAATATCCTAATTCCGGACGTTGAAGGCCTAAGCATTTACTCCGTCATGGGACTTCTCAACAGTCCGCTCTTTAACGCGCTGCACCGAATGCTTTTTAAAGAGATCAAAATTCTTAAAGGCAACCTCTGTCAGCTTCCGCTGCCCAGACTCTCTCCCGAAGATGACACCGCTTTGACAGAAGCGGTCAAGGCCGCTATAGAGAACCCCGACAGAGAAGATACTGTAAACCGCCTGATTGAAGACCTGTACGAACTTACACCGCAGCAAAGGCTGCTTATCCAAAGCATTTTCCAAGACAATCTCTGGAACCCCGGCAATCGTCAAGCACTTTAGGGTAGAGTTTTTCTCTGGTCTTGCGAAGCAAGACTCCTCTCCATAGCTTTTTGATTATCTAGGTATCTTGTTCAAGGTTAAATGAGTCTGCTGCAGCATACAGAAGAGGCCAATCTACCAATCTCTTCTGGCTGTTTCAAGAATCTCATTTGATTCTATTTGCCTACCATGAACTTCAAGATCAGTCCGCCCGTGCCCCTTAAAATTAGATGGCTGTAAAGCTAATTGTGTCTTCCGGGCTGTTGAGCGGGCCTTTCGGCTTTCTCATGCTTAGTTGTAGACGATTGTGCTCGAACTGTAAGTTAAATCTCTAGATCCCTTTGGGCAATGAAGATTTCGCAACCCCTGCTATTTTCGGGTTGTATGGTTTATTGCTGATAAGAACAGCTCTAACAATCCGTAAAAGCTTTGCAGCAACGGCGCATACAAGCTTTCCCCACGGCATTTTCTCTTTTTGTTTCTTTAGAATCCACTTCGTTAATTACTTGGACCCCAATGTTCCTTTGGTAGCCATAATGACTACACACCCAGCGCCTTGCACCATTAGGGATCTCATTGTTTTGTCTCCTCGATGGGTAATTTTCCTTTCTTCTCGTTGTGCCCCGTAGCAATGCTTCTCGGTACCAAGCCATAATAGGCAGGAAAATCTTTAGGAGTTTTGAATCTCCTGATATCTCCGATGGTTGCACGCAGTCTGCAGCTGTAGATCGGTCCTAGCCCTGGAATCGTTTGAATTAGTTGGCAGACTTTATCGTTTTTTGCTAACTCCTCCAGAGTGTTAGTGATTTTATTTAAGACCTTTTGAGTTGTTTGAGCGTGTGTGACCATGTCAACAAGTCCCGCTCTCAGCTCTTCTGGAAATGCCGCATAACTCTCGATCAGGTCTATCAGTCGAGCTTTTCCGCTGATCCCTTTCGATATATTCAGTCCCCAGGCTTGACAAATCCCTTTTAAAGACACAATGGTCTGTCTATATTGCTTGATATATTGTTCCCGTAGCGTTGTTAAGCTCGCGTACTTTTGTTGCTCCGGATCTTTGGCTTTGATCGTTCTCAGTTGTGTATCTTTGGCTAGAAAAGCCAGTGCTTGAGCATCATTTAAATCAGTTTTTTGACTTGAAAATGAGATTCAATGTAATCCCGCACATTCTAGCCGCTGATAACCAGGCAGCGATGTCCCCAACCCTCTAACTTTTGGACTAAATAATTCATTTCAGTGCACGGCTCCATGGCGAATATCGTAGGGCTTAGCTCTTGTGCGCTCTTCTCAAGCCCCGGATAGTCAAGGCGATCAATACCGATCACTTCACCATCTGTTGTTAACAGAACGGCACTGACACAATTCTTGGCCAAATCAATACCAATGACTTCATATTCGAGGTCGGGGTCGATCGTTTTTGCGAGTATCCTACTAACTGACATGGAATCACCTTTAATGAGAAAGTTATCACTTCCATTTTGCTCCCTCGATCTCGTTGGGAGCAAAG
>Ga0073906_1000740_pt1 | contig 57109 bp, 49 predicted proteins | sample Inofromicrocosms_FD_65485 | JGI IMG/M metagenome (GOLD analysis project Ga0073906, IMG submission 65485) | Mouse cecum microbial communities from Vienna, Austria - Inoculum for glucosamine and mucus D2O microcosms | ecosystem: Host-associated > Mammals > Digestive system > Large intestine >...
CTGGATATTGATGATAAGAACCAAATCCGGGGAATCTATGTGACACCCCAGATGGTCAGCTCCATCAAGAACGGGCGGGCAGGCATCCGTCCCACAGGAGAGCCGGACGTTTACATACCCTGCGACATCCTGGTCATTGCCATCGGGCAGAACATTGAAACCCGGCATTTTGAAGAAGCCGGAATCCCGGTAGAACGGGGCAAGATCGTGACCAGAAGTACGGGAGCCTTTGAGCATATGCCCGGCGTCTTTGCAGGCGGGGACTGTGCCAGCGGCCCGGCGTCCGTGATCAAAGCTATTGCGGCCGCAAAGGTGGTAGCTGCAAATATCGACGAATACCTGGGCTTCCATCACCAGATTTCCTGCGATGTGGAAATCCCGGAAGCAAACCTCCGGGACCGGACCCCCTGCGGCCGTGTAAACCTTACGGAGCGGGAAGCCTGCGAAAGGGTTCGTGATTTTGACGGCGTGGAAAACTGCATGACGGAGCAGGAAGCAAAGCAGGAGGCATCCCGCTGCCTGCGGTGTGATCATTTTGGATATGGAATCTTCAAAGGAGGCAGAGAAAAAATATGGTAAATCTTACAATTAACGGAAAACAGATTTCGGTACAGGAGAATACCACCATCATGGAGGCTGCCGCGCAAAATGGAATCCATATCCCGAAGCTGTGCTATTTGAAAGATATCAACGAAATTGCGGCCTGCCGCGTGTGCGTGGTGGAATTGGAAGGGAAGGAAAAGCTGATCACCTCCTGCAACAACCCGGCAGAGGACGGCATGGTCATTCACACCAACAGCCCCAAGGTTCGGAAACACAGAAAAACCACCGTGGAACTGATCCTCTCCCAGCACGACTGCCGGTGCGTGACCTGCGCAAGAAGCGGAAACTGCAGCCTGCAGAAAACGGCCAACGACCTGAACATTTTACAGATCCCCTATAAGCAGACATTGGAGCATCAGAAATGGAACCAGTCGTTCCCGCTCATCCGCGACTCCGCCAAATGTATCAAATGTATGCGCTGCGTGCAGATCTGTGAAAAAGTACAGGGGCTGGGCGTCTGGGATGTGGAGGGCACCGGCTCCCGGACCACAGTCAACGTATCCAGGCTCCGCAGCATCGAGGAGGCGGACTGCGCCCTCTGCGGCCAGTGCATTACCCATTGTCCGGTGGGCGCGCTGCGTGAACAGGACGATACGGAAACGGTGTGGGATGCCATTGCCGATCCCGACAAGATCGTGGCGGTCCAGGTAGCCCCTGCGGTGCGTGCCGCATGGGGAGAACAGCTGGGACTAACGCGCGGCGAAGCCACCATCGGAAAAATCCTGGATTCTCTGAAAAAAATGGGCGTGGACTATGCCTTTGACACCACATTTTCCGCAGACCTGACGATCATGGAGGAAGGCACGGAATTTATCAAACGGTTCACATCCGGGGAGCAGAAGCATCTGCCCATGTTCACCTCCTGCTGCCCCGGCTGGATTCGTTTTATCAAAACCCAGTATCCCGGCCTGGTAAAATATCTTTCCACCGCCAAATCCCCCCAGCAGATGTTCGGGTCGGTGATGAAAACGTATTTTGCAGAGCAGCTCAAAGTCGCCCCGGAACGGATTTACACCGTATCCGTAATGCCCTGCGTGGCAAAAAAGGCCGAACGGGAGATGGAACTGTTCTATGAGGAATATGCGGGACATGACGTGGATGCGGTGATTACGACAAGGGAGCTGGTGAAAATGATCCGCTCAGCCCACATCAATCCGAAGACTTTGGAGGACATCCCCGGAGACCGTCCCATGCAGGAAGGCACCGGAGCAGGCGTCATCTTCGGAGCCACCGGCGGCGTGATGGAAGCGGCCCTTCGGAGCGCCTACTTCCTGCTCAAAGGAAAGAATCCCCCGGCAGACGCATTTTCAAAAGTCCGCAGCCAGGGCTTCAACCAGAACAACGGCGTGATGGAAGCGGATTTCCAGATCGACGACATCACCGTCCGAACCGCCGTGGTCAGCGGGCTTGGCAATACCCGCGCGCTGCTCGACAGAATCCTGCGAGGGGAAGTCCAGTATGATTTTGTAGAAGTGATGGCCTGCCCGGGCGGATGCGTGGGCGGCGGCGGCCAGCCCATCCACGACGGGGAAGAGCGGGCCTTTGAGCGTGGGAAAAAACTCTACGATCTGGATCAGCAGGCAGAGCTGCGCTTTTCACACGAAAATCCGGACGTCCGGACCATGTATGAACGCTTCTTTGGAAATCCAAATTCCCATAAGGCACATATGCTGCTTCATACGATCCATGAAAAAGCAGCGTACTGAGCCGGGAACCCATGCCATGAGCTGAAGCCGCCAAAGGATACTCCGCAGTCCTCCTTATGATAACGGCCGCCGGCAATTTTACTGCCGGCGGCCGCTTTGCGCGAAACAGAATTTTCCCATCTGTAAGGCTGCATTAGCAGACGCAAACGTGCGATAGCAGGGATTTTGCGAATGTATGAGCAGGTTGGAGCATCTTCAAGTGATCCAACCGTACAGGCGGGAATTTTTCCGGATTACCTGCCGGTTATCCTCACATTTGTACGACATCTCATCACTGACTTTCTTCTTTCTGCAATCAATTCACATTTTCAATCGATTGCAAAATTATTTTCTTCCGCCCCATCTAAAATCGCCAAAAAATAATCCACCCTTTTATCTTTTGTTAAATATGCACAATTTTCGCCCTGAAATAATGTGAAAAACGACGTTTAGATTCTTGTTGAAAACCATTCCCCTATGTGCTATTATAAATCCAAGTTAAGCAATCGATTGCAAAACGAGATTCATAGTAATAATAGCACAATTAAAGCAGCAAAAAAGAAACCGATTGCAAACAATCATTTTATTACAGGAGGATTTGAGATATGAAGCGTGTACCTTATGAGACCATGGTAAAGGAATTTAAACGAATACTGGTAAAGAAAGGATTCAGCGAGAAGCGTGGCGAAGCGGCGGCGGAAATCTTTGCTCAGAACAGCCTGGCGGGAGTGTATTCCCACGGACTGAACCGTTTTCCCAGAGTGGTGAGCTACCTGGAAAAAGGCGAGATTGATCCGGATATCGCAGCCACCTGCGAGCTGCAGCTGGGCGCCATAGAACGCTGGAACGGCCACAGAGGGTTCGGCCCGCTGAACGCAAAGCTGGCTATGGACAGGGCCTGCGAACTTGCGAAGGAATACGGCATCGGAATCGTTGCCCTGGGAAATAACAACCACTGGATGCGGGGCGGCAGCTACGGCTTCCAGGCGGCGGACCAGGGATGCATCGGAATCTGCTGGTCCAACACCATGCCGAATATGCCGGCCTGGGGAGGCATGGATCGGAAGATCGGCAACAACCCCCTGATCTTCGCCGTTCCGAGAAGCGACGGCCGCCATGTAGTCATCGACTGCGCCGTTTCCCAGTTCTCCTATGGAAAGATCGAGGACTGCAGGCTGAAAGGAATCCAGCTTCCGGTGCCCGGAGGTTATGATACAAACGGCAATCTCACCACCGATCCTGCGGAGATTGAGAAGACCTGGCGGGTGCTCCCCATGGGCTACTGGAAGGGCAGCGGAATTTCCATCGCCCTGGATCTGATCGCAACCGTCCTCACAAACGGCAATTCGGTGAATAAGATCGGAACCTTTGGGGATGAGGTCGGCCTTTCCCAGGTCATGATCGCCATTGACCCCTCCAAGGCAAACAGCACGGAGCTGACCGACGGAATCGTGAATGAGATCATTGCCGACATAAAATCCTCCCAGCCCATCCAGGAAGGCAAAGACGTATTATACCCGGGCGAGATGGAGTCGCAGAACATCCTGGACAATATGAAAAACGGAATCCCGGTGATCGAGGAAGTCTGGGAATCCGTTCTGAACATGTAAGCAAAGGATATTGTTAATATAGAAAGAACATTGTTCATTTATAGAAAGGACATCGTTCATTAACAGAAAGAACATCGCTAATTAATAGAAAGGACATCGTTCATTAATAGAAAGGAAAGGTAAACCATCATGAAAAAATTCTGCTGCTTCTGTCTGGCAGCGCTGATGCTGCTGACCGGCCTGACCGGATGCGGGTCCTCCGGCGGTTCCCAGGACGGCAAGCCCGCGCCGGAGCTGAACATCATCCTGGCCCACAACCAGACCTCCCTGGAAAATCCCTATACCAAAGCGGCAATCCGCTTCAAGGAAGTGCTGGAGGAGGTTTCCGGAGGACGGGCAACGGCCACCCTGCACCACGGAACTCTCGGTGAAAATGAATCCGAACTGGTGGAAAAGCTGGAGCTGGGCGCCATCCACCTGACCGTCGCATCCCCCGGATTCATGACTCTGCTGGGCGTAAACGAGATCGATATGTTTTCCCTGCTGTATCTGTTTGACAGCTTCGACCACTGGGAAGCCTGCGTAGACGGCGAATTTGGACAGGGGATGAGCGATCTGCTGAGCGAAAAAATGAACGACCGCTTTAAGATCATGGGATACTGGACCTGCTCCGTCCGCGATTATTATGGAAAGAAACCGGTGACTGCGCCTTCCGACTTGAAAGGCATGACCATCCGTACCCAGAGCACCCCGGTGGTGCAGGAATTTTGGAAAAGCTGCCAGGCGATCCCCACCTCTGTGGCATGGGGCGAGCTGTACCAGGCGCTGAGCCAGGGCGTCGTGGACTCCGCGGAAAATGACTACACCAGCTTTCGTTTAAAGGAGCACCACAAGACGGACAACGGAAAATATGTCAGCGAAACGCATCACGACTACACCACCCGTTTATTCCTGACCACAGGACCGTTTTACGATGCATTGACCGAGGAGCAAAGGGGCTGGTTTGACGAAGCCTGCCGCGTTGCCACCGAGGAAAACCGTCAGGTGACCTATGATATGTACGAGGAATCCAAGGCCCAGGTGGCGGCTGACGACGCGGACATTACAGAATTTGAGGACGTGGATATCAAAGCATTTCAGGAGATTGCCATCCCGATCCAGGATCAATTTGCAGAGAAATACGGAATGCAGGGGTATCTGGATATGGTGCGCAAGGAAGGAGAGTAACAATGAAGAAAGCATTGAGTTATCTGCAGAAAATCCAAATTGCAGTGGGCGGAATCTTTTTGTGTATCTTTTTGGGAAGCGTTGTGATCCAAATGGCCTGCCGATACGCAGGCATTGCCGCCATCTGGACCGAAGACGTGTCCATGTACGCATTTATCTGGGCGGCATTCATGGGGGCCGCGGCCATGGTCTATGAAAAACAGCATTTTGCGTTTACATCGGTCAGCGACAAGCTCACCAACAAAAAGCTGAAAAAGATCCTGGGAATCGTGATCGCGCTGATCATGCTGGCGGTGTCAATCCTGATGTTCTATTACGGATTCCGGGTTACGATCCAGTTCTGGAATTACCGGTGGGTAAGCATCCCGGATTTCAAACGGGGTCCGACCTGGCTGTGTATTCCGGTCTGCGGAGCGACCTCCGCTCTGTACCTGATCGGACAGATCGTCGAGGATGTGAAAGCTTTGCTGAATAAACAGGGAGGAAAATAGTATGCAGATTTTATTGATCGTTCTTTTTGTAATATTTGTGTTGATCGGTGTTCCCATTTCCTATGCCCTCGGCTTCGTGTCCTTTGCGGGAATCGCGGCCCTTCCGATCATCCCCAACAGTGTCGTATTTACAAAAATGTTCAACGGGCTGAACAGCTTCACCCTGCTGGCCGTGCCGCTGTTTATCCTGGCGGCCAACCTGATGAACGAAGGTTCCATTTCCGACCGTCTGATCGACGTGTGCAAGTCCTCTGTAGGCCACGTGCGGGGCGGCCTGGCCCATGCAAATATCCTGGTATCCATGATATTTGCCGGAATCTCCGGATCTTCCCAGGCGGACACTGCGGGTATCGGAAAGATCCTGATTCCTGCCATGGAAAAACAGGGCTATGACAAAGGAACGGCCGTGGGGGTCACCGCCGCGTCCTCCACCCTGGGCTCCATCATCCCGCCCAGCATTACCATGGTGGTCTATGCGGGAATTGCCAACGTTGGCACCGGCGCCCTGTTCATGACCGGACTGATCCCCGGAATCATGCTGGGCCTGGCCATGATGCTTGTGGTTGTATTGTACTCTAAGAAAAAGAATTTCCCAAAAGGGGAAAAGGTGCCCACCAAAGAAGTGCTGAAACAGATCTGGACCTCGCTCCCGGCGCTTCTGACCCCCATCATCCTGATCGGCGGTATCGTGTCCGGGCTGTTTACCCCCACGGAATCTGCGGCGGTTGCCTGTGTCTACGCACTGATCATCGGAATCTTTTTCTACCACACCATCAAGATCAGCCGCATCCCGGCGATCCTGATCGAGACCATGAAGCTTTCCTCCCTCTCCCTCTTCGCCCTGGCCGCCGCCAATGCCCTGGGAGAGCTGATGAGCTACTACCAGCTCAATGAAAAGGTACAGGGAATCTTCGTCGGAATGCCCGGCGGAAAGCTGGTATTCCTGATCGTGGTGGTATTGTTCTTCATGTTCGTGGGAACCTTTATGGACGCAGTTCCGGCCATGATCCTGTTTGTGCCGATCATCCTGCCCTCCGCCACCGCCCTGGGCGTCAGCCCCATCATCCTTGGGCTGATCGTAGTCGTGACACTGGCCCTTGGACTGGTCACACCGCCCTACGGCCTGTGCCTGCTGCTGGCCGGGTCTATCAGCGGGATCAGTATTGAGGATTCGTTCAAAGGAGTACTGCCCTACTTCCTGTCATCTATTGCGGTGCTGGCGCTGATGATCGTGTTCTCCGATGTATTTCTGGCAATACCGACGGCGTTGTTTCCGAATCTGTTCTAAGTACGGCCGCCGCCAAAGATGGATATTCTAAGTACGGCTGCCAAAGATGGATATTCTAAGCACGGCCGCCGCAGATGGATATTCAGGCTGGCAAACTGTGAATCGTAACAGAACGAGCGGCGGCTGATAACAAGAATCTAACAGAAATGAACTTTTGCGGAATAAACGGAGGAAAAATCATGCTCACAACAAATCTGAAACTTGCTGACAAATACAACTACCTGTCAGAAAAATTTACAAAGGCATATCATTTTTTAAGGACGGAAGATTTGGAAGCCCTTCCGGTGGGAATTACGCAGATCGACGGAAACCAGGTTTTTGCGAATGTCCAGGAATATACCACGATGCCGTGGGAGGAGTGTGCGTTCGAAGCGCATGACCGGTACTTCGATATCCAGTACGTGGTCTATGGAAGGGAAATGTTTGGATATGTGAAACGGGAGGGCCTGAAAGAAAAGGCCCCCTATGATCAGGAAAAAGATCTGGTATTTTTTGATGATCCCGGAGACAGCGGGCAGATTCTTCTGGAAGCCGGCGACCTTGCCGTCGTGCCTCCGGAGGATGCCCACAAGCCCCGGTGTATCGCCTGGGAGAAATGCCGGGTGAAAAAAATTGTGGTGAAGGTGAAACGATAAATATATTCCAAGTGTACGGTTGGAAATCTTTCAGGCCGCGTCAGATTATACCTGGCGCGGCCTGTGGTATATCCCGGGGCTGACAGAATGCCTGTTTTCGATTTTCTGAAATGTACCTGTTTTCTGAATCCTTGTCTCTTTTCTTATGTTTTTTTATCAGGACCGCAAAATGATTAGTAAAAAGTGAAATATCGTGCTATAATCTTAAGAAGTTCTTTTTTGAGGAAGGAGGACTCACACTGAATCAATTATTTAAAGAACATGTGGTCAGTCAAATACCCCGCAGCAAGCTGACGGGGCATCAAAATTCCAGCGCGGCAAGCTGCGGGGTATTTGGTCTACACTCCGTTTCGGTCGTTGCTGAACAAGTGCCACTGGCACTTAGCAACCCTCGCGGCAGTCGCCAAATATCCATGCAAGCATGGCTACTTGGCTTGTTGCTTTGCGGAAATAAATGAAGCTCAAGGAGGCCTTTCAATGAAATTTTTTAATTACGACAGCCCGATCATGCAATTTTTATCCAGGTTAACCGACCTGTTTATCCTGAATTTCCTCTTTCTGATCTGCTCAATCCCCATTGTCACCATCGGGGCATCGGCGACCGCCCTGTATTCCGTGACTCTGAAAATGGCGAAGAATGAGGAAAGCTACATTTTCTCGTCCTTTTTCCGGGCTTTTAAAAATAATTTCAGGCACAGTACCATTTCCTGGATGATCCTGCTGCTCGCAGGTATCGTCCTCTGGATGGATTACCGTGCCATTGGAATGATGGGAGGCTCCTTTCAGCAGATTTTTTCCTTTCTGCTGATTGCCGTGAGTATTCTGTTATTATTTCCCGCAATATACATTTTCCCGTATATTGCCCGGTTTGAAAATACCATCAAAAACTCGCTGAAAAACGCGTTTATCATCAGTATCGCGCAGCTTCCCTATACCCTCCTGCTCCTGGTCGTCCTGTCGCTGGCCGGCGCGTTTACCATATTTATTGATTTCAGGATTGTCGGGTTTACGTGGTTTGTCATCGGATTTTCGGGGGTTGCTTTGCTGAATTCTTTTTTGCTGCGGAGGGCGTTCCGCAGGTTTGAATAAGGAACTGTTCGGAACAGGATAGCGCTTTACCGCGCTATCCCCTCCCGTGTCTGCATATCCATGAGAACAAATCCGAACTTTTATATGCACAATTTCTTGTTTATCTCGTATGCTTTAATAATCCGCTATTTTTCCCAGCAGCGATTCCCCGATCGTTCCCTCGGGCATCTGCAGTCCGAAGTTCTCCGCGATCGTCGCCCCTGTCACGGCAAAGCTCTTCTGATCCTCAAGTCCTCCGCTTTCCTTCATGGACGGCGAATACATCAGCAGCGGAACAATCTCCTTGGTATGGTCTGTGCCCTTGAACGTGGGGTCGGTTCCGTGGTCTGCGGTGATCATCAGCAGGTCGGTTTCCTTCATGCGGCTTAAAAATTTCCCAAGGTTTACGTCGAATTTTTCCAGCTCTCTGCCGTAGCCCACCGGATCTCTCCGGTGTCCCCAGAGGGCGTCAAAATCCACCAGATTCGTGAAGCACAGTCCATGGAAGTCCTTATCCTGCAGCTCAATGGTCTGCTCCATCCCGTGAACGCTGCTCTTGGATTTGTGTGTTTCTGTGATACCTTCCCCATCGAAAATGTCCCGGATCTTGCCGACGCCGATCACGTCCAGGCCGTTTTCCTTCATCACGTCGAGTATCGTGCGGCCATAGGGCTTCAGCGCGTAATCGTGGCGGTTGGCGGTCCGCTTGAACTCTCCCTTTTTCTTTCCGATATAGGGGCGCGCGATCACCCGGCCCACCTTCCATTCGTCCCGCATAGTCAGCTCCCGTGCGATTTCGCAGCAGCGGTACAGCTCATCCAGGCCGAAGGTTTCTTCGTTTCCGCAGATCTGCAGCACGGAATCCGCGGATGTATAGACGATCATATTTCCGGTGGCGATCTCCTGCTCCGCAAGCTCCTCCAGGATCTCCGTGCCGCTGGCGGACTTGTTGCCGATGATCTTGCGTCCGGTCCGTTTTTCCAGCTCCTGGATCAGATCATCCGGAAATCCGGTTTCCGTAAATGTCTGAAATGGCTTCGTTATATAGAGGCCCATCATCTCCCAGTGGCCGGTCATGGTGTCTTTTCCCACACTGGCCTCAAACAGCCTTGCCCAGCGGCCGATCAGTTCATCCGGAGTCTTTACATTTGTCAGGGGATGCAGCTTGGTCAGCCCCATTTTCGCCAGATTCGGAATCTGAAATCCCGGCATATGCGGGTCAATATGCCCCAGTGTATCGCAGCCCTCGTCACCATAGAGGCGCGCATTTGGCATGGCCCCGATTCCCAGGGAATCTAAAACGATCACAAAGATACGGTTATATTTCAAGTCAGTTTCCTCCTTTTTTGCTGTAAATACTTTATTTGTTGATACAAGCGTCAAAAGGTCATGCTCTGCCGATCAGCGGCATGCCTCCAGCGCAATGCGCATCATCCCGGTAAAGGATTTCTGACGTTCCTCTGAGGAAATTTTTTCGTTTGTAACGAAAGAGTCGGAAATAGTCAGCAGGCAGGCAGCTTTTTTATGAAGGACGGATGCATTGTGGAAGAGGGCGAAGCTCTCCATCTCTACACAGGTGCAGCCATGCTTGTCATGGATTTCCTTGTAATCCGGCATACTGCTCTCGCAGTAAAATACATCGCTGGAATGGATCTTTGTCGGAGTGAGCGGAATCTGCAGGCTCTCCGCCGCGTCTTTGATCCTCTGGTTCAGTTCCGGATCCGGGAGGATCACATCCCCGATGAATCCGTTCTGGGTTCTGGCGAAGCTGGATTCGCTCCATACGCTGTCCGCCAGCACGATGTCGTATACGTTCAGTTCCCCGCTGTATGCGCCCGCCGACCCGACGCGGATGATGCTCTCCACATCGTATTGTGTAAACAGCTCATAGGAATAGATTCCGATGGACGGCATGCCCATACCGCTGGCCATAACAGTGACTTGGCTTCCCTGATAGGTTCCTGTATAGCCCAGTATATTTCTGACTTCATTGATCAGCTTCGGGTTTTCCAGAAAATTCTCCGCTATAAATTTTGCCCTCAGCGGATCTCCGGGCATGATCACGGATTTTGCGATTTCCCCCTTTTGGGCCTGAATATGTGGTGTTGGCATTTTGTTTTCCTCCTTTGATTTTGTGTAACTATTCAGGACGACAGCAATATAGAAAAACAGAAGGCTGCGTAAGCAGTGGACAGTCTGTGGCCCGCCGTTGTAAACAGTTACGATTTAGCTTTTTCATATCATAGCATATATTGCCGCGCAAAAAAATGACAGGTGTCCTCTTTTTTCAAATTTTACTATAATTTACGGCCTGACCAGCCGGGAATCGTTAACCAAACGCTACCATTTTACCCCGGGGGTGTCACACAGCCCGATGGGGCCGAATGAAGAAGCCAGAATCAGTCAAGATTCTCTGTATTGGTTTCAAAACGCACGAAAGAATAAAGGGTGGGTCTCGGAGAAAAAAGAAATATTGCAGTGACTGCCAGACAGATCGGAATGATGCAGGTGCTTTTTTAAAGAGGGATATGTTATGAATCACGCCTTGGTCAGGCACATATTATGACGCACCCTGTCCATGCAGGAAATCCGGTGGAAGTCTTAATATAATCTGCGCCTGCGTCAGCACGGTTTTTGCGAATGGATAAGTGGGCTGGATGCCGTTACTGTGAGCGCCCGGTCGGGGTGTGAACAGTAACCCAACAGGAACGGTTTTACATATACTCTCAAATCTCTCTTGCTATTTTATTCATATTATCATACACTGATTGCAGTCGTTTCAATCAGGCAATTAACAACGAAGTCTTGCGCATTTTGGCAAAAGTTTGGTTCCGGCTTGTCCGGGTCAGGAGGGATTGGGTTATGAAGCTTTCCAACAGCTTTACAAAAAAACTAAATCAGGAGCAGCTCGCTTTTCTGCAGGATTTTTTTCTGCATTGTCCGGATTCCTTTCTTCCCAATCTGATGCTGAAATCTTATCCTGCAAATGTGACGCTGATGAGTACAGACGACTCCTGCTCCCACATTTATATCTTGTTGAATGGGCGGCTCCAGGGTATTGAGGAACAGGCTTCCGATACAGAGTTCCGGTTTGCGGAAATTTCCGCTATTGAGATCATCGGGGATTTTGAATTATTTTCCCAGGCTTCAGCCAGGTTCATTACCCTTACCACATTGGAGCGCTCCTTATGCGTTATGATCCCTGCCAAGGCTTATCTGGCATGGATCAAAGAGGATGCCCACGCCCTTTTTATCCGCATTCAGATGCTGGTCACGCAATGGATGACGCAGACCCGTTCCGACCGAAAGAACTTTTTTCTCGACAACAGGACCCGGCTGCTGCAGCTTTTATATCATGAATGTTCCCTTGCCCATATGCCGGAAGACCGCGGCGCGTCGGGCAAAGACTGTCCGCCCCGCGGGGCAATGCAGAGCGGAACGCCCTTTGAGTATAAGATCCGGGATACCCGCGGTACGATCGCGGCGCGGATGGGCTGCTCCGTCCGGACCGTCAACCGGGTGGCGGCGCAGCTGTGCGATGAAGGGTACATTTCCCTCGTCCACGGAAAAATCCGTGTCAGTCAGACACAGTTTGCAGAGATAGAGGCAGAACTGCGGGATTGCATGATGCTATAGCAGGATTGTTCAATTCCTCCCCGGATGTCCTTTTCCATTTCTTTTGGAATAAGATAGGTGGGACATCTTGGGAATTGCAGCAAAACGATGCTATTCCAGAATCTCCCGTACCTCCTCTTCCGTGATACCGCATTTCACCGCAATTTCCTTCTCCGGCTTTCCCTGAGCATGCAGTCTGAACACACTCTTTGCCAAAGCGATTCCTTCCTTTCTTCCAGTTTCTTTACCGCGTTTCTCACCACGTTTCTCTCCACGTTTCTCTCCACGTTTCTCGCCGCGTTTCTCGCCACGTTTCTCTCCACGTTTCTCGCCACGTTTTTCACCGATCTTTCTTCCGCGTTCCTCTGCCCGTCTCTGCGCACCGATGACAAATGTATTATAGTCTTTCAGTGCCTTTTCCCGCTCTTCATATTCCAGGCGTTTGATCTCGTCCGCACTTAACTTCTGCAGCGCCTCGTACGCCTCTCCCAGATATTCGCTCGTGTTTGCCATACGTTCAAAATCCTCCTTGCTCTTTCCTTTCAAAAAACGCATCCAATTGACGATGTCTTCTCCTGTCTTTATCTCCTTCGGCAGCTTTTTCAGCTCCAGGATCTGTAATTCCAGCTTGTCACTGTAAAGCGCATTCGTCTTTCTGTTCAGAAGCTCAATCGTCCGATAGCAGTCCGTATCTTCCGGAAAATGAATAAAGTCCAGGATACTGACATGGATACATTTCTTCAATTTTTCATAGGAATCTCCAGTCCTGAGCTGTTCCGCAAACATTTTACAAAGGTAGAAAAGCGCCCGCTCATCCCAAAATTCAAAATACTTCACCTGCATTTCCATGTTGATCTGCAGACCGTCCAGCAGCCGAACCCGCACATCCAGAATCCCGAGCTTATCATCCGCATAGTCCCGGTGCAGATGGGTCGGCAGCAGCTCCGTATCTTTGATCTTGTCGGGGGAAACCCGCAGGATTGCCGCGCAGAACCCCTTTCTCACCTTTGTGTTTTCCATCAGGCTGGCGAAGCATACATCTACCGTCGGACGCATGATAAAGTCATTGTTCGTTGTTGGGATTGTCTTCTTTGTTTGCGTTGTTTTCATTGTTTCATTCATTCAGATTCTCCTCTCTTCCGCAAAGCTTTTCGGCTGTCTGCATATCAGCGAAATGCATTCTGTCAGAATCCGGAAGAATCTTTTGCCATGAACACTTTTCGGCCTTATCCGAGCCGGATATGTCCCATGTATAAAGCATAATAAACAAGATACACATGATCAGGATACAGCCTGTAACAACAAGATAGGATCAGGTTTACTATGTTTCATTTCCATTAGAATAAGATAATCATAACATGAAATATCCGTTCAAGAAAGCAAAATTCCATCAGAAAATGACATCTATGCATTTTTTATAACAAGATTGCAGCCATAAAGCCCGCCTAAAACATGTTGTTGAGTAATCCGGTGATACACCGGCAAGAATAAAAAAGATGAATATCTTTTCGAATTCTTCCTGTAGAGTATAACACAGTCCAGGAAGATGTACAATCCCCAAAATACAGAAAAACCGTTCCTGCGCATTCTCACTGTGACAGGTCACACCCCGACTGGACGTGCCCTTTAATTCCTCTCGGCCAATCCGTTCGGTGATTGGCTGAGGAGTGAACTGTAACTGTGCTACGTTACTGTTCGTATTGGAAGGTAAAATACCGTTAAAGCAATATAGAATGCTGTCCACCAATCTGCGCTCGAACGAATGCGCGGTGCGCAGGCAGGAGGTGACTGCGCCTAAAGCAACAGCCTTCTCCTGCCACAAAACTATAGCAGAAAAAAGCTGTTAAAAAATTGCAACCATACAGGTGGAAAACTTTCCAGGTTATTTCTAATCTATTTCTGAAATACCACTTTCTTCACCATACTCATGATCAGCAGACATCCTCCGTTGAAGATCAGGCTTCCGGCCACAAACGTGTCGAGGAACAGCCCGATATGCGATGCAAATGCTTCCGTATCGATGCAGGCGCAGGTGAGATACGCGAATCCCACGTTGTTCAGGATCTTCGGCGCATACGGGTGGATCACGATCAGTACGAACAATACTGCTGCCAGCGGGATCAAGAAACCAAGCAGATCCCCCAGGACCGGGGTCAAAGCCGTGACAGCCAGCAGCGTGAGCACCGTCAGAACCAGCCCTACAAAGCCGCCCACCTCCACGGAAATAAAGCGGTCTTTTACATCCCCCTCCATGGTAAACAGCATGATATTGCTGATGAAGATCAGCCAGCTGTATTCAAAATGGATCAAATGGAGAAATGCATTTGCGATCAGGATCCACACAAGCAGGGAAAGCCGAAAATACAGCAAAAATTTTTCCACCTGTACGGTTGCAATCCATAATCTCAGTTTTATGCAATTCATTGCAATAAAACTGAGATTATGGATTAGCAACCTACTCTTGAATGAGCAAAAAACGGCTGCGTTAGCAGACGTAAGAGTGCGTCAGCACGGTTTTTGCGAATGGATGAGTAGGTTGGAGGCTCTTTAGAGCATCCAACCGTACAGGTGGAAATTTTTTCTGAGTCTCTTCCATAACTCTCTTTCCTTTCATTTCAAAAGCGACGGGTCAATGGGCCGCACCATATCGGCCTGGTATTCGCCCTGTTCACGCAGCAAACGGTCATACTGATCATGGGTCAGGATAAAGAACTGATCATTTTCAAGCTCTTCGAATACCTTTTCAATCGTCGGGATCAGCGGCGCCCCGTTATCCAGGATCTGTTTGTTGTAGGCAATGAATTTCCGGTAAGCCTCGGAATTGTAGTACGGGTCTTCCGGGTCGATGGCGTAACGTTTGGGACGATGCCGATCTGTCAGGTGCATTTCCGTCTGCACGAATCCCGGACAGAATACGGACACGTCGATATCATCACCTGCTGCCCTCAGAGATTTGTAAACCACCTCCGACAGCGCCACCGCCGCGTGCTTGGTGCTGAAATACGCCGGTGCGGAACCTAGTGTGATCAGCCCTGCAATGGAGCATACATTTAAGATCTGGCAGTGGGTTCCCTGTTTTCTCATCTGAGGCACAAAGCGTTTCATCATATACCAGTGGGAATACACATTTACCTCGGTCACCCACTTGATATCGTCCTCCTTGATATCCCACACGTCGGCGCCTGTACTGACTCCCGCGTTATTGATCAGCATATCGCAGTGGCCGAAAGCCTCCATCGCGCGGTCAAATATTTTCTGGCATTCCTCTGGAAGGGAGACATCCGCCTGCAGCGCGATCCCCTCACGGCCAAGCGCTTTGATCTCCGCAGCCACGGCATCCGCCTCATCCCCGTGGATATCCACCGCCAGCACATCTGCACCCCGCTTTGCGCAGCCCAGCGCCAGCTCCCGTCCGATCCCGTTTGCGGCACCGGTCACTACCACTTTTTTATCTTTATAATCCTTGATCATCGTACTAACCTCCTTTTTCGGCCCATTTACCATTCCATTGAAGGCGGATCCGAACCGCTTGTTATTCCGTTCACTGCGGTCTGATCCGCCTGTCGTTCCGTTCACTGCGGTCCGAACCGCCTGTTATTCCGTTCACTGCGGTCTGATCCGCCTGTCATTCCGTTCACTGCGGATTCAGCCCGTTTACCATATTCTGCACCCGTGCCCCGGCTACCACCTGGGACTCCGGATGGGTATAGATATAGAACTTCTGATCCTCCACCGCGGTAAATACGCATTTACCCACATAGTCAATGGGCATGCTGGAAACCACCTGGCGCTCGCTGCGGATATATCCGGACTTGAACTCCTGCCCCTGGTAATAGGGATCGTCATTGATGGCATAGCGCTCCGGACGGCGGTCGTCCGACTTGTGGATCAGGGTCTGCACGAACGCCGGAACCAGGCAGTGCACCTGGATCCGCTCCAATCCCCTCTGCTTCAAGGCCAGATAGCAGCTCTCGCTTGCCGCCAGGTCCGCATGCTTGGTGGTATGGTACATGATCGCGTTTCCGGAGGTCATCAGGCCTGCGGTGGAAGCCGTATTCACGATCACAGCCTCCGTCCCCTGCCGGATCATCTGCGGGATAAAGATATGCATGCCGTAAAGGTGGCTCATCAGATTTACTTCCGTGATCCAGTGGATATCCTGTACAGGTATCTCCCAGATTGGTCCGGATACCGCAACGCCCGCATTGTTCACCAACATATCCACACGCCCGAATTTTTCCATGGCCAGGTCAAACAATGCCTGTACATTTTCCAGTCTGGAGATGTCGGCAAGCTGGCTTACCACCTCGGCACCCATCGCTTTTAATTCGGCCTCCGCCGCTTCCACATGTTCCTTCGTGATCCCGTTGATCACAATTTTCATACCACGGAGCGCGCCCTCCCGGGCAATGGCTTTTCCAATGCCGCTGCTTCCGCCGGTCACAACCAGAACCTTATCTCTAAAATCTTTCATCCTTCCATTCTCCTTTTATATGTAACCAAATTCCATGATTTTTTCACACCGACTCAGAACGGCACACAGAGACTTAGCCTTCTATTCTGAACCGTTATATTTTCTCAAACCATATCTTTCACTCTCGATCAATCCAGAAATACAAATGCCTTATCATACGCCGCATGCATCGCGTCCCGGATGGTTCCGCCGGCAGAGGCATCCCCGATCAGGATCACATGCTCAAATTCCTTCTCAAACTCAGCCGCCAGAGCCCGGTTCGGCCTGACTCCGAGAGCCAGCACCACCGCATCAGCCTTCATGCTGGTGTCAAATGCAGTCGCAGATATACTCAGCTTGATCTCTCCGTCCCCGATCGCTTTCAACGCATGGCCAGTCATGATCTTTCCGCCGTTGTCCGCGATCCGTTTCAGCATTAATTTGGAAACGCTGGGATAAAGCGTCGTTCCCACGGCATTTAACATTTCCACCACGGTCACCTCATTGTCCCCGCTCAAGAACTCTGCCGTCTCAAGCCCGGTCACCCCGCCGCCGATGACAGCAACCTTTTTGCCGGAAAGAGTGACCCTGCCGGTCAGCACGTCCTCTGCGCCAACTGCCTTTTCAACGCCCGGAAGCTGCGGCACAATGGGATTGCCGCCCACTGCAGCGAATACGCCTACCGCACCGATCTCCCTGCAGGCTTCCACAGTAGCTTCAGTATTCAGACGGATTTCTACATTCAGCTCCTTCAGCTCTTCCTCCTGGGCTTTGATCAATTCGGTGATCAATTCCTTGTGGGGCGGTTTGTCCGCCAGGTTCAGGCTGCCGCCGAGGACTCCGCTCTTTTCAAACAGGACCGGCTTAAATCCGCGTTTTGCCAATACTGCCGCTGCCTGCATCCCTGCCGGTCCGCCGCCTGCGACCGCCACCGTGCGGCCCGCTCCGTTTTTCTTAAGCTGCCCGTCGCCAAAATGCAGCTCCCGGCCCAGGATGGGATTCACGGTACACTCGATGGGACGGCCCATATTCGCGATACGGAAGCATTCCATACAGCCAATACATTTCCTGATGGAATCGTCTTTTCCTTCCTTCGCCTTTTTGCCCCATTCCGGGTCTGCCAGGAAGCCCCGGCCGATCCCTACAAAGTCGGATACTCCTTCTTCCAGCAGGGATTCCGCAAATGCCGGATGCTTCACGGTATTGACCGCGATCACCGGGATCTTTACATTTGCCTTGATATTTTTTGCCAAATGCTTCTTCCAGCCTTCCGCGTAGCAGGCCGGTTCAATGACCGTAGCGCCGGATTCGTAGGTTCCGCAGCTGATATTCAGACAGGTGATCCCCAGGCTTTCCAGATACCTGGCAATGTGGATGCACTCCTCCTCGGTCAGTCCGTCCGGGATAAACTCATTGCCGTCCATCCGGACAGAGATCGGAAATCTGGGTCCGCAGGTAAACTGGATCCCTTTGATGATCTCCGTGATGAACCGCATGCGGTTGAAGAAATCCCCACCGTATTTGTCGGTGCGCTTATTGGTGTGAGGTGATAAGAACTGGTTCACCAGGTATCCGTGGGCCGCATGGATCTCCACCCCGTCAATACCTGCCGCCATTGCGATGTACGCGCCCTTTACAAACTTCTGCGCCATGGCCCCCACCTCTTCCGTGGTCAGGGCACGGGGTTTCTCACCGATGGTCGCGCAGACCACCTCCGACGCCGATACGATCTGCTTCCCCTTCAGCAGACGGCCCGGAGTCTCATTTCCCGGATGATGGAGCTGTAAAAAAATCTTGGAATCATAGGCATGAACCGCTTCCGCAAGGCGCACCAGCCGCGGAATATGCTTGCTGTCTGTGGCACAAAGCTGATTGCTCGTCCCGATCCCGGTTTCCTCATCAATCCTGGTGATCTCCGTGATGATCAGCCCGGCGCCTCCCCTTGCCCGGTCTGCATAATAACGGATAATCTCGTCCGAAGCCTCCCCCGTGGAGCTGGCAAATCCAGTTCCCATGGCAGGCATCACCAGCCGGTTCTTCAATTCCAGATGGCCGATCCTGCCCTTTTCAAATAATTTTGGATAACTCATAACATTTTTTCTCCTTTCTTCGCCCGTGCGTTCCTGCATCCGAAACGCTTCGTTTACAGTAAATGATAATACAGGCGGCTTTGGTTTAACATGTGTGAGAGGAATGAAAAAGATCGTGATTTTTGTTCATGATGCATATATCAGAGTTGCATTTATGTGGTATATTAGTAATAAAGCACAAACTTGTAATCTTTTAAACAAGAAAATCAGCCCGCGGAGATAAATCTGTACAGACTGATTTTTGATGCTGTTATTGTAATGAATCACACAGATATCGGAGGAAATGCTATGAATTTTTCAGAATTTTTGAGCCGGCTGTCGGAAGATTATCCTGTGCCGGATTCCCATATCGCGGAAAACGCAGATATCTTTCATGTGCAGGAGCTGCCCGGTCCGCACCCGGAGCCAAAAGCCCCGGTGCAGAATGTCCTTTATTTTGCCGATACGGATACCTGTGACGAGGCCGCATTTTCCGGGCTTTCGGAAAACGGGCTGAATCTGGTCTGGACGGGAGGCAGGAAGCCTTCTGTGTGTGAAAATGCCTTTGTGAACTGGGCACAAATTGAAACTGGCGAACCTGGTGCGATCCTGCAGTGCATCCGGGATATCCTCGTGGAATCCTGTCAGGCGCAGGCTCTTTATATTTCGCTGCTGCAGGCCCTTTTGAGCGGCCAGAATATTTCCAATGTGCTCAGCGACATCGCGGAAAAAGCGGAAAGCACCCTTGTGATCATCGACATGAGCGGAAAGCTTTTGGCAAATTCTGTCCCGGTCCGCCTACAGAACAGCCTGTGGCTGGAAAGTGTGGAGCAGGGCTTCTGTCCTCCGGACTTTATCGAGCATATCCGGGATATCCGGCGCAGCAGCGGCTTTTCCAATCAGCAGGGCCCGCAGATACACCGCTGTGAGGATGAGGACCTTTACTACCTGCTGAGCCGCATCATCGTGGACAATGCTCTGTTCGGCTATGTCTTCATGATACAGGAGTCCCCGAATTTTGCCTCCCAATACCGGAAATTCCTGCCGCTGATCGGCCGGATCGTGGCGGATTCCGCCCTGCGCAGCCAGGACAGCCTGACACTGCGTTCCCGGCTCCAGGACAATACTCTCACCGATATCCTGGACGGCATCCCCGCAGAGCAGGCCGGCGCGCGGATCCATACCAGCGGGATCCATTTTCCGGACCATATGTGCGTGATGGTCGTGCGGCCCCTGTATTATCATGGGAAAACCTATCTAAAATCCACACTGCTGCCCATGCTCACCCGCATTTTCCCGACCAGCCTGTATGTCCTCTACCACCACAACGCGGTGGTGATCCTTCCCCAGGATACCGCCCTGACGCTGACCGAGGAGCTGTCCCGCTTTCAGGAGGCCTGCGGCCGGGAGCGGCTTCTGGCCGGAATCAGCAACCCGTTCACCAATCCGGCCAGGCTGCGGGAATATTATCTCCAGGCGGCGAAGGCCTGCAGCCTGTCCCAGCAGATGGATGTGAAGGGGTATATCCATTATTACAAGGATCTGGCGTTTTATGATATGATGGAGAGGCTCTCCAAGGAACAGCGCCTGCCCCAGTTCTGCCATCCCGCGCTGGCGGTGCTGCGGGAATACGACCAGCAGAAGGGGACCCGGCTTTATGATACGCTGAGAGCCTATACGATGTGCGGGTTCAATCAGAATATCGCGTCAGAGCAGTTGTTTCTGCATCGGAACACAATGAATTACCGGAGGCAGAAGATTGAGGACCTGACCGGGCTGAACTTTGAAAATCCGGATACCAGATTTTTGCTGCAGTACTCGTTTTTGATCGATCATTATCTGGAGCATTCGCTGGTGTAGAATGGGGAAACATAAGAAAAAGGGGTGTCAGGAAACGGCGGTATGTGAACAGCCCGCATTTCCCGACACCCCTGCGCCTGCGGCGGTTAACGGCTCAAGAGTTCCCGTGAGTATCGCGCCAGCCGCAGCCGCGAAGCGGCATAATTCCTCATGCGGCTGTGTGCATCATGTTATACTGTGCGGCAGATTTATCTGGCGCGCAGTATAAACACGCTCTAATGCCCGGTCCAGCGCCGCCAGATCTTCCCTGGTGGTGGCCCAGCTTGTCACAAAACGAATCACGGTATGGGTCTCATCGTATTTCTCCCAAAAGCTGAACATCACCTCTTTTTTCAGCTTTTCGATCCGGTCATTTTCCAGGATCACAAACTGCTGGTTGGTAGGAGATTTCAAGTAGAACTCGATCTGCCTGCCTTCCAGAATCTTCTTCAATTCCTCCGCCATCTCAATGGCGTGATGGCTAATCTCAAAGTACAGGCTGTCTGTAAAAAGGGTATCGAACTGGATTCCCAGTAGCCTGCCCTTTGCCAGCAGCGCCCCTCTCTTTTTGATGGAATTGATAAAATGAGGCGGGCGGTTCTGCTTCGTAAATACCACCGCCTCCCCGCATAACGCGCCGACCTTCGTCCCTCCGATGTAAAATACGTCGCAAAGCCGGGCGATGTCCTGCAGCGTCACATCTGTATGGCGGCTCATCAGGCCGTAGCCGAGACGGGCCCCGTCCAGAAACAGCGGGATATGGTAAGAACGGCAGACCTCCGCAAGGGCTTCCAGCTCTGCTTTCGTGTATAGCGTACCGTATTCCGTTGGATGGGAAATGTAGACCATGCCCGGAAATACCATGTGTTCATAGGTTTCATCGGCGTAGAAGCCGGCTATGTAGGAGCATAAGGTTTCCGCGGAAAGCTTTCCGTCCCTGTGGGGCAGCGCCAGAACCTTGTGTCCGGTATATTCGATGGCCCCGGCCTCATGGACATTCACATGGCCTGTCGCCGCCGCGATCACGCCTTCGTAATCCTTCAGCATGGTGGAAATGACCGCGGCATTGGTCTGGGTGCCTCCGACCAGAAATTCCACGTCTGCGTCCGGGCATCCGCAGGCTTCGCGGATCTTGTTCTTCGCGCTTTCGCAGTAGTGATCCGCGCCGTAGCCGGTGAGGGGCTCCAGGTTGGTCTCCATAAGGCGCGCCAGGATACGGGGGTGGGCGCCTGTGTTGTAGTCGTTTTCAAAAGAAATCATGGGGGTGTCCTCCTGTTTCATTTTATCATCAGAGCTTTGGAAAGCGACGTATTATTTCGTAAGAGTCTCCTTTTTTCTTGACAGCATAATAAGTATTTTTTATGCTGTCACCTTTACTTTTTAAAAAATTACCGATAGCTTCCATAACCTTTTCTACATCTTCCGGAGCAATTTTATATTCCTCGCAGATTTCCTGAAAAGTCATTTCATCTTTTAAGCAGGCAACAATTAAGCTGACAGGAATCCTGGTGTTTTTGACTGTCGGCATTCCGCCCAATTTTTTTGTGTCTGTGGATAGTTTTTTTCACCATCTTCCGGCAGCTGTTCCATATACTCTTCCGCCATGCGGCTGTCAGACTGGGTATTTGCCCCCACAGATGCATGGACAACGATTCCGTTTCCTTTTCCGTCTATCACTTCCGCTACATTCAGCACATGCCCATGGTGCTGCCTGCGTTTATAGCGGTATGTCATGGTTGCGTCAAATGGGTTCTGGACACTGTCTGCTGGGATCTCCTTTTTGTCTTTTGGCACACGGTTCCCTGCGTCATCCAGCCGCGTCTGTTCCTCAAGTACCCTCTGGAAGATTTGATATTCCGGCAGTCCGCTGAGAAACGAAGGGGTGAAGTTCCTTCCCAACGCCTCCTGGAGCAGCAGCATCTCACGGATGGTTTCCGCAATGCGGGTATCCTGCACGCCTGCCTTCTTGTCCTGGGAAACACGGTAATACAGAACCTGATTGTGGTCCCCCTCTTCAAAATAGTGGGACAGTTCTTTCGGAATCATGTTTTCAAACCCTTTTTTTAACAGATACCGGAGGAGGATCACATTTGCGGTATGGAGGATGCCCATCTCTACTGCCATCTGTTTGGAGATCCGTTCAAACACCTCTTTGATCAGGTCGCAGTGGTGTGTTTCATTATATGCTTCAAGCCTCCTTCGGAAACAGCGCAGGGAACTTTCAGATAAGGGTTATTTTTCTTCCTGCGTGGTATGGAGGGCGTACTGGAAATTCAGTGCGCCGCAGCGGAGAAATTCGATCAGGACTTCATCCGTCATACGGTACATACGTTTCAGGACGAGCGCGGCTACATATTGCCGTACAAGGATGTTAGGACGGATCCTACTTCGCTGAATAATCCGGAAAACCTGTTTTCGTCTACATTTGGATAAATGATATCTCCGACAAGCTTAGCTCTTGATAAGTCGACCGCTTTCCGGGTCTGATCATTCGCATAAAGCATACGGTCATCAAGCGTGATCTGAACATCCTGGCTTTCTCGAAACATGGGAGCCTCCTAATATGATAAGTAATTTCTCTTATTGTAACATATTTAGATGATAAATGGTACTTTTGACTGGTAAATCATATATGAATATTTAAATTTTTATAAAGACTTTACTCCTAAATTTCTTATTGATATAATGAAGGTATCCTGTAAATGTTTTTTGTGAAATCTATTCAAAAAGAGAGGTGAGAACATGCCGTCTGCAGCAGATATAATTAAAGACTCTGTCAGTGAGTTTTCAAGATTACAAAAATGGATGATATCGGTGAAAGATAAGGATCCTGATACGTACAATTCTATGCATGACAGATACATTGAATTGAAGGTAACTCTTTCCAGTTTAGGTGTGAATCTGAGTGAGCTTGATAGAATAAAAGAATAGCTTCGTGAACGAAACTCATACCTGCGGAGGGACCGTCGGAGAATACTGTTTATCCGCAATATATTGTTGTAAAGCACAGGAATCAAAAACATATATTGTTAGGTATACAGTCATTTTCCGGCAGCCCCCTGTTTGAAAGCATACACGTCCTGATTTCAAAATCCCATCCTTTTTTCCTACAGAATCCCGCTCAGCTTACACCCCGCGATCACGATCGAGAACACCGCCACTCCCTTTTTCAGTATCCCCTGATTGATCCGTCCCGCATTTTTACTTCCATAATAGACTCCCACCGCATGGGCCGTAAGTGCCGTCAGCAGTATAGGCAGAAGCCGCATCAGGTCGCACTGCGCCAAATACCCCGCCACAGCCGGGAGCCCGATGAAAATGGAGTTGAACAGCGCCACGCCCACCGCTGTCCGGATGGAAATGCCGAACACCACCAGCAGCGGCATGACCAGCACCGGGCCTCCCGCGCCGGACATGGAGCAGACCGCGCCGGTCAAAAAGCCCAGCAAAAGAGTCACAGGCAGATTTTTTTCAATGGAAAATCTTTCCGCCCCGGATTCATTTTCTTTTTCCTTATCCTTCCGCAGTAAAATGGATATCCCGGACAGCAGCACCACCAGATACAGCAGCATTTTCACCTGCTCTTCGGGAATGATCAGGTTCAGCTTGACTCCCAGGACCGCTCCCGCAAGGCTCCCTGCGCTCAGCCGCAGCCCGAAAGCCAGATCCAGGTTTCCTGCTTTTTTATAATTCCAGGAGCCCAGCGCCCCCGACACGATAAATGCGGCGAAGCTGAGCGCCAGCCCTTCGGAAACATTCATCCCCAGGCTGGCCGTGTAGAACATGGGGAGCAGAAACCCCGCCACGCCGCACAGCCCCACCAGAGCGCCGACCGCCAGATTGGCCGCCGCAGTCAACAAACAGATTATCATAATAAAACTTCCTTCCTACATCCGCTCCATATACGCCTTCACCTCGAACAGAATCCGTTCTTCGTCCAGCGTCCGGACCTCCCGGTCTTCCATCAGGATCTTCCCGCCCACGATCATATCCCGCACATCGCCGGACTCCGCGCACTCGAACATGGTATGCAGCAGGTTTCCGCTGGGGATCAGTCTTCCGGCATCCAGATAAATGCTGACAAGATCCGCTTTACAGCCTTCCGCGATCCTTCCGCACTGCCCGGTCTCGTCGATCGCCGCCGCGCCGCCTTCGAAAAGCATCCGGAACAGCAGCTCCGCCGGCATGACCTTGGGATTGCGGTTGGGAACACCGTGGTAAATGTTCATCAGGGAACGGAAAATGCGCGTCTCGTTCCACAGGCTTAGCCCGCCATGTGCCGCTCCGTCCGTTCCGAAGCCCGGAATGATCCCCCGCTCCACTAGGTCCGGCGTATCCGGCACGGCCTTTCCGCAGTTGCTGAACGGGCAATGACAGACCTTTGCGCCCCGCTCCCGGATAATCTCTTTTTCTTCCTCAGATAAAATCAGGCTGTGTGCTCCCAAAAATCTGTCCGAAAGCACGCCCATTTTTTCCAGATATTCATAAGGCCGCATGCCTTCCCTGGCTATGATCCCGTCTACCTCTCCCTGGTACTCGTTCATGTGCGCCTGCAGCATGGCTCCCCGCTCCCGGGCATGGCCTGCCGCCAGCTCAGTCAGCTCATGGGAACATGAATTTAAGGCACGCAGGGAATAATACACCTTCAAATTGCCCCTTCCGTTCCAATTCTCATATAAGCGGTCCGTTTCCCGCACCGCCTGCCCCGCGTTCATGGCAATACTTTCCGGAAGCCCTTCCTCGTCCATCGTAGAATAGGAAATGCAGCCTCTCAAGCCGCTTTCCTCATAAACTGCCGCCGCCGCGTCCATATGGTAGCTGCCTGCGTCTATAAATGCCGTGGTGCCGGATTTCATCATTTCCAGAGCAGCCACCTGGGCGGACAGCCTCATTTTCTCCGGGGTCAACGTGCTCTCAAAGGGAAGCATGACCCGGGTCCAGATGATCGGCTTCGCGTCCAGCACAAGCCCTTTTAAGAGCTGCTGGCCGGTATGCATATGGCTGTCGATCAGCCCCGGCATGAACAGCTTGCCTTCCCCGGAAATGGTTTTGTCCGCCTGAAATTCCCTGGTACCGGTTTCTGTTACTGCCCCGATCCTGCCGCCCGACACTGCAATGTCCATCCCACTTTTTACCGTTTCATAGTCCGTCATAACAACTGCATTCTTTATCAGTAAATTACATTTTTCCATGTCCGTGATCTCCTTCTTCCAAATATTTATTCCGCCTTTTGCGGGCACGCCCGCACACTCCGTATCCGTATGTTCCTGCCTGACTTCGGACAGCAGACCTCAGATCGCCCCTGTTAATTTTAAGATCAGGGAATCCCACATGCAGGACCCCAGGAATGTTCCGGTCATGACCAGCAGACCCACAACCAATATCTTCGGTCCCTGCTTGATAAATGCTTTCAGCTGGTCGCCGATGGCCAGGCCTGCGTATGCCCCGACCATGGTAAACGGCGCCGTAAAGTTGATCTTTGCCGCCGCGTCGATCACGAAGGTCCGAATCGGGGACAGCGGGCAGGCGAGGAGCAGGCCGATGATCGCGCAGTACGCCACGATGGGAAGCTTCAAAGGGATCAGCTTGATGCAGACAACTGCCAGCATAGAGATCGCCACGAGGACCACCAGTCCCGGAAGGGACTCCAGGACCCCCACATCATGTCCGATAAAATTTGCCAGGCCCGTTCCACACGCGCCGATCACCAGTAAAAATAACCATTCTATGTATCTCATTCTAAATCCTCCTTCATATCGTCCTTATACCGCAAGTTAAATATTGCCACCTGTCGGATCAACAACCGCACAGCTGGAAATATTGTGATTCTGATTTTTCTTTTGTCACTATTTTGTTTCTTTTGCTTTTATAAACCTTCCCAGTTTCGGCTCCAATATACAGTACAGCCGGTCACAGAGCGGGATTGCCAGAAACATGTTGATGTAGATCCCGGTGATCCCCGCCATGGTCTCTCCCACGCTTGCCAGTGTCTTGATGGTCTCCGCCGATTCCGGATACATGGCGCAAAGTGACGCGCTGGAGCTTGCCATCATAATCCCTGCGCCCACGCCTGATGCCAGCCCCAGGGCTTCCGGATGAAACAATCCTGTCATTGCCACTGCGGAAGCCAGTATCCCGAAGTAAATGGTTCCGATCATCCCACCTACGATATAAATAGAAAGGCTTCCTCTCGCCTCCGCCGAATCCGACCCGTAAATGTTGTTGATCAATGCCATATGGTACTCGCGGTTGATGGAAAAGCAGGCTCCTACCGCTTCCCGCTTCATCCCCAGCAGGATCGCTACCGGCAGCGCCAGTATGATGGCAAATAAATTTCCAAAGCCATGGAGCAGTACCGCCGGGCCCGCGCTCAGGATTGTCTCGATATTTGCCCCGGCTGTGATCCCCAGCTTTGCGATAAACGGCGCGATCCCGACTACCACCAGCTTTGACGCTGCCTTGACCTGCTCATTTTTTACGATCTTGAGCACCTCCGGCCCGCTGAGCACGCCTAAGATAATGGCGTAAAATATCGGAAATAGAATAAACATTCCTTTTCCCACCGGAATCTGGATCTGCCCGATACTGTCCGCGATCAGTATAAATACAAACGCCAGCAGATACACCTTCCATTCCACCCTGATCCTCTGTCCCAATGATTCGTAGGCAAAGCTCTCCTTTTGTTTCTTCATCTTTGATTACCTCCCGTTCCCGTAACCGGCTCCCCTCCGTGCTCCAGATCTCTCTTTTTCCTGCACGGCTGCGTGAGCCTGGTTTGTAATTAAATGTACGTTTTTTGTTGTTAAAATGATTCTATCGAATTTTAATTTTTAAAAACAGGACAAATGAGGAGTTTTTGGAAATTTTTTGAAAAAAACAGTAAACATTTTTTAAGTTTGAACGATATGATATATAGGAGTCACTAAACGTTGTGGATCTTAACGATTACAAGTCCTGCTTGACCGCAGGTCTTATCAGAATATTATCATTTTAAATAAGGAGGAATCCAATATGAGCGCAATTTCTGGAATTAGTACTACATCCCCATATTTGTATGGGCATATCGCAAGCGGAAATCGGCTGATGTCCGCGGCTGACGGCGCTGCCGAGCTGGCCATCACCGAGAAGGAGAATGCGCAGATCACTGGTATCAACACCGGAACTAAGAATCTCAGCGACGGGCTCAGTCTGTTAAAGACCTCTGATTCCGCCCTGGGCAGTATCACCAGCTCCCTGCAGAGGATGCGTGAGCTGGCAGTTCGTGCTTCCAGCGGTATTTTGAATGACGCAAACCGCGCGGATATCCAGAGAGAGGTCGATCAGTTAAAGGATCAGATCAACCTGGTTGCGCGGCAGACCAACTTTAACGGACACAGCCTGCTGGACGGCAGCCAGAAGAACGGCATTGAGCTGGTCGGAGATGCGGACGGCAGCTCCATCAATGTCAACAATTCCATCAATTCCACACTGGATGCTCTCGGTCTCAAGGATTTTGATGTCACGAAGAATTTCAATATCCAGGATATTGACCGGGCTCTGGAAAAGGTGACCGGAGACCGCAGCACCCTGGGAGCTCAGTACAATAAGCTGGAATATGCGATTGATTATAACGGATATGCATCTGAAAACCTGACGGCAGCCAAAAGCCGCATGGGAGATACCGATGTTGCGAAGGCATTGATGCAGCTGCAGCATCAGCAGACACTGCAGAGCGTTTCCATGATGTTGCAGAAGCGGAACATGGCACAGAAGGGACAGCAGACCATGGGGCTGCTGCAGTTCTGAATCTTTATATGATTTTCCTGGTTCTTTCTGAACATAAAACATGCTCGGAAGGGCATACGCGGGAGGTACCATTTCATGACGTTGAGTGAACTGGAGAAAGAAGTGCCGGAGTTAACAGACTATACAAAAAACATGCCTGATGAACTCCGGCTGCTTGCCCGTGTCAAGGTACATCCACCGGGCGGACTGATCCATCAGAAGGACAGTGTGCTCCCATACTTGGGGATTGTCGCCAAGGGTGAGAACCGGGTGATCAACGAATTTGAAAACGGCAAGATCTATATGATCGAGACCAACAAAGCCATTGATTTTATCGGGGAGGTTGCGTTGCTGGCCAACAAGCCGGAGGCTTCCGTCACCATCGAAGCCCTGACCGCCAATACCGTGGTCTATATCCCGCGGAAGGATGCGGAAAGGTGGATTGATTCCGATACGCACATCCTTCGAAAAATGGCGGAACGCACTGCATTCAAGCTGTACCGTTCCTCCTACAATAACGGTTTAAAGCTTTACTATCCGCCCATGTTCCTTGTGGCGGATTATCTTGTGCGGCTTTATGAGCAGGTATTTCCGCAGGACTCCCCGGAAATGCAGAAAAATCCCCGTCCGGTCACGCTCCAGAAGACCCGCGAACGACTTGGGGAAGAGCTGGGCATGAATATCAAGACGCTGGACCGAACTATCCGCTCCATGCATAAGGATGGGTATTTTTCTCTGGCCAAGGGGAAGATCACATTTGGGATAGAAGAATATCTGCAGATGAAGGAATATCTGAGTACGGCGAAGGGATGAACCTTCTGCATGATTACAGGGCACGTCCGGTCTGGGCGTGCTCTGTAACTTACATAATATTATATTTCTCTACCGTATAGCTCAATATATCCGTCAGGATATAGCTTTCATAAACTTCAAAAGGCTTTTCCTGGTTCTCGTGCAGGCAGTACGAGGTCGCATGGATCTTAAGCAGCGGCTTTGCCTCTTTCAGCCCCAGTGTCTTTTGAATCTCTTCATCTCCCATCGTTGCGATGATATTCTGCTTTACGCGGGAGATATTCAGTGCATAGAAAGATTTCAGTACATCATATAAGGAACACACATTGAAATTAAAGGCCTCCAGCTTCGGAAACATCGCCGCGGGCAGGACAGCCGCATTGACGCAGCACACATTTTCATCTGCCAGATACAGGCATCTCAGTCTGTAGACCTCATCCTCCGGCGCAAGCTCCAGGAGCTTTGATTCCTCTTCCCCGGCCTTTTCTCTGGAAAAATAAAGCTGCTCTCTTCCGGGCTTTTTTCCCTCATGCACGATCGCCTCGGTAAAGCTATGAATCCGAGACAGGTTTTCTACCGAATGCTCTCTTACAAAACAGCCTTTCCCCTTGATCTTATATAATTTATTTTCTTTCACCAATTCATCAACCGCCCTTCGTACCGTAATGCGGCTTACCTGATACTTTTCGCAAAGTTCGCTTTCAGAAGGCAGTACCTGGTTCGGCTTATACTCCATCGATTCAATCTTCTGAAGCAGCTCCCTTTTGATCACTTCATATTTTGATACATTGTTTCCCATATATCCCCCTGTTCCTGCGGGGTTCCTTGTCTATGCACTGCCTTTGGTCTTCTGGAAAACGAATATAGAACAAAGCGTTTCGCTTACGAAACTCGCGCCTGCGGCGGCCGCACAGCTGTATCATTCGCTCTCTGCCTGCACCTTCTTCGCAATCTTCCTCCAGTTCCAGTATCCGTAGGAGGAGTTGCACAGATTCACACATTTCATAATAATGATCAGGATCGCGCTCTTGTCGCCGGACATAAATACCATGATCCACATTACGATAGACAGTGCATTCACAATCACCCACATGAGCCATTGCTCTGAATAACGTAATAAGTATAACATACTTGCGATCACAGATACAACCGTTGTCAGAGAATCCATGAATGCGAAATTACCGCCAAGCCATACGAGAACTTTTGCATAGACAAGAGTGCTTACTATGGTTACCACAACCGTACCGATGGCAAACTGCGGCGTCATGATACGGAATTTGACTTCTCCGCTCTCAGCAGAATTCTTTTTCCACATAAAAATAGCGATCGCGCTGACCGGAATGGAATACAGCAGATTGTACATGATCTCGCCATACAGCGGAATGCTGAAGCAGTTGATCGCATAAAGCGCGCTGTTGATGATCGCAAAGTACAGCCCCGCAACCTTTCCCTTTGCGCCGAGGACCAGATTCAGGCTGCTGGATAAGGTAAGCACCAGCATAAACAGGTCCTGTCTGTTGATGAACCACGCCGCGGTCTGAAAGATCAGCACAAATGCCAGCCATGCTTTTTCGTAGATGCTCCAGTCTTTAAAAAAGTCTTTTATCTTATTCATGATATTCCTCCATTTTTTTGTCAAACATTTCCTTGTTCATCACCGGGCCCTGCACGCTTACGACAGCGGCTGCCACACGGTTTGCAAGCCGGATGCTTTCTTCCGTTCCGAGCCCCATGGAAAGTCCTCCGATCACAGCGCCGATGTGGCTGTCTCCCGCCCCGATCGTATCCGCAACCGTTGTTTTTGCGGAAGGTACTGTCCGAAGCTCGTTTCCTTCATAATAGGCAGTTCCCTTTTCGCCCAGAGTAACGATGACCAGATTGCCCGTACGGCTACAGAGCTCCCGCGCCGCGTCTGAAATATGTTCCGCTCCTGTATAGTCCATAGCCTCTTTTTCATTCAGATGGAGGATGGGATGTACGGAAAAAATCTCTTCCATAACCTCGGTGTCAATGCTGCAGATCACAGGGCCAGGCGCAAAAAATATCTCCTTATCCGCATGACGGCTAAGCCATTTGCTGATGGCATGTCCGCCCTGATTGCAGACCTGATAGCCCGCCACATAGATTTTTTCATATGGATCCATGTCCAGAGCGTCCATCCATTCCGGACAAAATGCTCCTTCAATCCCCTGTGCCGTGATAAAAGTACGTTCCCCGGATGCCTCCACCAGATCCAGACAGTATCCATTGTCCTGGCTGTCGTCCTGAATCAAGATTTCATAGCCGCATTTTTGCAGCTCCGAACGGATCATATCTGCATACGGCCCTTTTCCGACAGGAACGCAGAGGCTATGGCCGCACCCCAGGTTCCGCAGTGTATTTGCCACATTATACGCACAACCGCCGATCACGATCCCCGACTCACTGCACAGCACGTCCTCGCCGCTTTTAGGCAGGGCTTCTATTTTCATGAGCATATCGATCATTGCTGCTCCGACTACCAGAGTTTTCATCTCAGCTTTTCCCGTCCTTTCAAAAGAATCTCAATATATCCGTCAAAGTCCGCGTCATTCTGCTTCTGCAGGGTTTCGATATATTCCGGCTTGATAGCGTCCGCCCCCCGAAACGCACCGCAGATCGCCGTCGCCATAGCCCCTATGGTATCCGTATCGCCCCCCAGGTTGGCGCACATCAGGCACGCCTTATTGGGATCCTGTGTGTAGTATGCTACGGAAACCGCCGCCGGAACGGATTCGATAATGCATACGCCGGTCCCCACAATATCATAGATCTTCTGCATGAAGGCATCCTCATTATCCGCATACTCCTTCGCAAGCCAAAGTCCGATTTTTGTCCGCTCACTCAGCCTCGGACTGTAGCTCTCACAGCCTCTTTGATAGCCCAGCTCCTCAATTCCCAAAATGTCTTCTATTACCTTTTCAAAATCATGGTTCACAATGGCCGAGCTGACCCCCATAGCGATCATAGCGGCCCCGGCAATGGTCACATCACTGGTATGGGTTGCCCGAGATACCCCGTATACGTAGTCCACAAGCTCCTGCTTCTGATCCGGAGTGAAAAGGCAGCCGATGGGCGGGATCCTCATGGCACTGCCGTTGGAAAGTGCTTTATCCGTTGGCTTTGTATCCTCAATCCCATCCCGGAAATTGGCAAGCGCGATTTTTGAAGTCGGGCCCAAAATATTATTTTCCCACGCATTTTCCCTCTCGGCCCATGCGATCATCCGAAGGGCAATGTCCCTGACATCCGGCACATAATCGGTGGATGCAATGGAATCCAGAAGGACCAGTGCCTGCCCGGTATCATCTGTAAACTGCCCGTATTCGTAATTAAACGCAACCTCATTTTCCTTCGGCCCGTCCAGAAAACGGTCTATCTTTTTTCCGAAAAATCTGCGGGCACGTTCCTTTGCCCACAGCTCTGCCGGCATCCCCATTGCATCACCCAGCGCCATTCCATACAGCGCTCCTGCAATTCTGTTCCTCATTTTTCTCTCCTTTCATATCAGCTTATTATTACAACATGTATTATAAAATCAACACAACAGATTGTCAATATACTCTTTTACTTTCAGCGTTCCGCATAATTTTTATGCTGGTTAGAGTTCATTAAAAGCTGATTTTTGTGTAACATATACAAAAAACAGGACAAGCATCTGTTATAGATTACTTGTCCTATTTTTTACTTCACTATGATACAACCCGAATCAGTGTATCATATAGACTCGGAGAATTCATGTCTTCCTTCAAAATCTCCCAATCCCTGCATATAATCCTGTAAAACCTGATCCACCATCCAGCCTTTTACTGTTTTTCCTGGTATGATCTCCGATGGTTTATCCAAAAACACATTTTCATCCATCAGCCATTTTAAATTAAGTAAAACGCATTTTATTTGTTGCAGGGCACGTCTCGTGAAGATATGATTTTTAGCTTTTATTCCTCTTCTTTCGCCGACAGCACCAGGATCGGCGCCGCGCGGAGGTTCCTGTTTATACAGAAGAGTGCCAGAAGCCATACCAGCCCTGTTTCGCAGACGGCGATCAGGCAGGCTGTCAGCCACTTATTTTCACTGTTTTCCGTCTGCAGAAGATCATTTTCCGTAATGCTTCTATCCTGCCGGATCTCTTTATCCGTAATGCTTCCATCTGACGGGTTCTCTTTTTCCGTACCGCTTCCATCCGTCTCGTCCGACGGATTCTTTTTTTTCGCAACTTCCTCGCCCGGCGAGGACATTCCTTTTCCTGTGCGCTCCTCGCCCGCCAACAGCCCCTTGGTATAAGCCGTACTGAACTCATCTTCCCCGCTGACCGCTGCCTCCTGTACCGCACGGTCCATCCGCATCCCGATAGTCGCTCCGGCAGTTCCGCAGACGGCCGTCAGCAGCACGATCCGGGTATTATTCATTTTGGAGGCAAAGGTTTCGTATCCCCCGTCGTCAAATTCGATCTCCAGAAGACTGCTTTCCGGCAGCCTGGAAAATTCCTCCAGGAATCTTGCGGCGGAGCCGTTTTTGATACGGAAAGAGGTATTGTATGCCTGCATCGGCCCGCATCCCACCACATGGTCCTGAAAATCCTCCGTAATGGAGTTTTCCGGGACGAAGATCAGATTATTTACGAACGCATGGGGATCGCTTGTAAGTACAACTGGATACGAGTAGATGCCGATGATCTCGTATTCGCTCTCCTGGAAAGGCTCCAGCACATTTCCGTCGGCATCCAGCGCCTCCATATTCAGGCCGCCATTCCCGAGGCCCACCTGACAAAGAACATCTTTTTTGCTGTGAACATGGTGATCCTTCCTTATTCCTCATCAAACAATTTCTGCATTTCTTTCTTCGTGATCTCCCTCAGTTCGGTCACACGGTCTTTTTTATCCCGCACCACTTCCAGATACACAGCTTTCTTTTCCGGGATCGTGTCGTTGGTATAGATCCAGTGATCCTTGTCGTAAATGACGGCGACCCCTTTGCCTTTATACGTCCACTCGTTATTTTTCTCGTCGGAAGTCTTTACGCCGAGCTTTTCATACTCCTTAGGCAGGCTGGTCTTTTCGGTATTCGGATCCCCCTCAGAATAGGCGGATCCGCCTGACGCTGCTTGGGTTTTCAGTCCGCCCTCAGAGGAAACGGCTGTGCCTGACACGGCTTCGGTTTTCGAGCCGCTGTCGGTGCTGCCGGTTCCGCCTGGCACAGCTTTGGCTTCATCCGCATCTCCCTGCTCCGCGGCATAAGCTTCCAGATTTCCCCGTTCCTCGGCGGGAAATGAGACGATGCTGACGATATCCCCGGAATCATCCCACCTGATAATACCGGAGCCTTCTTTTACCGCGGCATCTTCGCTTACAGAGGAATCCGTCAGGCTGTTTTCATTGAACGGGAATACGGAAAAGTCTGTGATCTTCCCGGATTTCTCCCTGTTCACGGTGATTCCCAGATCCCCGGAGCCCTCTACCAGCCTGGTGTATACGCCTGGTTTTGTCTCGTCTTTAAAAAATCCTACAGTCTGGTTTTTATACATCAGAAAATCCGATTTTTTGTCATAAGACAGGCCAAATTTTTCGTATTCCTCGAATTCCTCACCGATAGAAATCATATAAGCAACGCTGTGGTATGGATTGTCTGTGGTATACTCCGTATCGCTGCCGGCAGATATTTCTTCTGCTTGTGCTGTGTGCTTTCCGTTTTCGTCTGCGTATGCTGCTTTTTCTGCCCTCCCGCTGCCTTCGGCTGCTTTCGATGTCTGTTCTGTCACTTCCGCTATCTGCTCTATGGCCTTCTCCGCTGCCTTTTCTGCCTGTCTCAAGGCTTCCGCTTCGGCTTCCACCTGTGCAATTGCTTTCTCCACGTCTTCCGCAGCCGCTTTCGCCGCTTTTTCCGCAGTATTCGCAGCCGTTTCTTCCTGATCCCCCGCAGTATGCGCCTCAGCAGTACCGATTGAGGATGGCAAAAGCATGGATTGTTCCGCGGACGGACCGTACTGTCCTAGCTCCTTCAGCGCGGCAGACAGTGATTTTGTTTCTACGCTGTTGTTTGTCTTTGCTTCCTCCGCATCCACGGCCTCCGCCCGGGGGACAGCTTCCATAGTCTTTTCTGCTTCCTCATATGACCCGCAGGATGTAGCGAACAGCAGGGTGGTACCGCACACCAGAGCCGCCGACAGCCCGTGGACCAGCGGGGAGATCTTCTTTATTTTCATAATTGCGCCGATCCTTTCCTCAATTGCATTTTTACTGAAGCTGTTGGCAAGCGGGAGCAGACCGCTCTTCTCCTCTTCCATCTCGATCAGCGCCATGGCATATGCGGACTTTTCCTCTTCACCAAATCGACGTACCACCGCTTCATCACAAGCCAGTTCCAGATCCCGATTGAAGAAAATGTACATCAGATACACACAGGGGTTAAACCAGTGTATGCACAGAGCCGCCGCCATCAGCAGCTTTACCGCCGCGTCAAAATACCGGATATGCACATATTCATGCTCCAGAACATAACGCAGCTGAAATCTGTCCCCGCATTTTGTAGACTTTGGCAGTAAAATGACCGGACGCCAGACTCCATATGACAACGGGGACAGAATCTGGTCCGACTGGTGGATAGACAGTCTTCTCCGCAAAGGGTGTGTGCGCTGCCAGTTTTCCAAAAAGCAGTCCTCTATGGGCAGCGACATCTGAAATTCCCGGCAGCACCGGAAGTAAATCCATGCAAAGGCGACTGCGCAGAGCAGGAAGCCTGCAGCCCAGATTCCCCTTAACATAGGATGCAGAGCTGCGAAATGCTCCGCAAACGATAGCATTTCCTCCGATACGAAATCAGAAGCTATGGAGGAAACCTGCTGCCTTCCTGACTGTATGCCAGATGCGGAATCAGGCTGTGATTCCTCTCCGGACTTTGACTGCGGATTCTGAGCAGAGTTCATCTGCGCTCCGCTTCCCGCACCGGATTTTGACTGCGGATTCCGGCCAGGATCCTTCTGCGTTCCGCTTCCCGGCCCGGACTGCATTCCGGTTCCATCCCCGAATCCATCCTCCCAGCCTGGCAGGTCTCCGACATCTCCGGCTGTATCTGTACCGTATAGCCGGGATGAAGCCGCGCTGCCGAAACGCACTGCTTCACCGGACGGATTTCCTGCGATCATATCTGTAAAATAGCGTACCTGCTCCGTTTCAGGAACCGCATTCTGAATCAGGGTGTATGCGCTCCACGAAGAGGGCACGGAAAATGGGATCAGCAGACGGATCAGGGCGACCGTCCACAGCACCGCAAATGTTCTTTTCGGCAGCCAGCCCTTCAAGCCTGCCCGCACTGCCAGGATCACCAGGATCAATACCGCGCCGGATATACTCATTGCCATCAGACTCATATCTATCACCTCACTCCAGTTCGCCTACGATCTGTTTCAGCCGCGCGATCTGCTCGGGGGAGAGCTTCTTCCTTCCCAGCAGGGCCGCAAACAGCTTATCCGCCGAGCCGTCATAAATCTTGTTGATCAGCTCATTGGTCTCCGCCTCCTGCACCTCCTCCTTTGGGATCAGCGCATGGCACATAAAATTCGGCTCCGAACGCCGGATCGCGCCTTTCTTGATGCAGCGCTTGATCAGCGTGTAGGTGGTGTTCATATTCCAGCCGACTTCTTCCTTTAATACATCGGAAATGTGCTTGGCTGTGGAATCTCCCTCCCGCCACAGCACGTCCATTACCTTCAATTCCGAATCAAATAGCTTTACAGTCATATTCGCCGCTCCCTTCACACTACTGCAGTAGTTTTCTTATATACTACCACAGTAGTGTGTACTTGTCAATAAAAAGTATGAGTCCTGACGCACACTCGCGCCGAAGTTTCCTAATCGGGCAAAAAAGGACGGCTCCAGCCATCCTTTTTTAATTTCAACTATTCATTTAATTCACCCAATTTTCCCCGCAAGTTCTTTTTTTAAACGTTCTATCTCCTGAAGCTGTTGTCTATACTGCTGAGATAACAGTTCATTTTCCTGAAATAACCGACCAATTCGTTCATCCTTCTGGGTCAACTGCTCATCCTTCTGAGTTAACTGTTCATCCTTTTGAGTTACCTATTCATTCGCACTCAAAAATGTCGGCCATGCATCCAGTTCGTTATTGATCCCTTTATTTTGGAGGTTTGCCCGGAAAATGCCAAGCGGGATTAGCAGCTGCTCCTACTGTTGTCCGTGGGAAGGACACACTATTTTCGCACGTTTTGAGCCGCTGTTATTTTACCTCGTTCAGCAATTTCTTGACCATGGCGACATGCCTTCTGGTTTGCTCCACCGCATCGTATCCGCCTTCATCTTCATATTCCGTGACAATGAATCCGTCATAGTCCGTAGCTGCGATCACCGGAATGATCTCCTCATACGGGATTGCGGATTCATGCAGATTCTCATCCACGTAATGGCATTTTCCGTGCATTTCAAAGCAGTACGGCATGATCCGCTTTAGGCCTTCCAGCTCTGCCCTGCAGCTCTTCCTGAACTGTACGAATCCATACATACTGTTCAGCGTTGCGCCCAATGCAGGGCATTTCGCCATATCAGGGCCCATAATCTTCATTGCCTCATCCATGGGGACCTCATCGTAGCGGAGCCGCGCGCATTTCTCAAGCTGTTCTATGGTAGCTCCTGCTGCCAGCGCCCGGTCCCAGTACGGCTTATTGGGCTTTGTGGCAAAGCATCCGAAGTCCGGGACGAACCCGATATACTTACTTCCGGTCTTTTCGATCACTTCCAGATAATCCAGTATGGGCCGCGTGATGGGGCTGTCCGGATTGTGGATCTCGATCCCTACATGTACATTGTACGCTTCCGCATAGGGCGCGATCCTTGCCAGACCATTGGGCGACAGAAGATACTGCTCCCGCATGACCGTACATCCCAGCTTGTTTGCCGAGACAATATCCGTGATCGCGCGCGCGACCATCTCGTCCTCGGTCAGATCCCGGTCTTTTAACATTCCCCGGTCCATATTTGCCGCATAGCAGATGGGGCCGATCCCATACTTTTCCGTACATTGACGGATAAACTCTGCAAATTCATCTGTGACATATGGATAGGAAGGGATCATCTGTGCCGCAACGATCTCGTACCCTTGTGCTCCAAGCTCCGCTGCCGCGCGGATGACGCCTTCCAGATCCAGTTCTCCCTTCAGATAAGGAGTTCCCAATGAAAATAGTGTGATACCTGTTTTTACGTTTGTCATAATGTCTTCCCTCCAAATCTGTAATTTTTAGTCTGTAACCGCCATTGTTTTTGTTCCGCAGCTGTCAACCGGCATATACATATGATCCGGCCCGATCGGCATATACGGGGAACGGAAGAATAATGTCACATCAATCTTATGCTCTCCCTCCGGAAGTCCGCCCGGATAAAATACCCGGATCGTTGCCGGTTCCCTGATCTGCCAGAATTCGGTATAGCACTTGTCAAACTCCGCAGGACTGAATTCCTTCCCGTTGATACAGAACTTGATCCGCTCAGCGGGCACTTCAAAATCATCTACCTTTACCCCAAACTCATCAATCACGGACAGGAAATGTCCCCGGTAGTAACTGAGCCGGATGTCAAACTGATACCCCATTTTTTTCCCGTTCACATCGTAATTCTTAAAACTGTCATCCACGATGACATCCACAAAATTCATCCGCATTGCAAATCCCATTTTTGCGCCTCCTTTTTTAAACAAGTCTAAAACTTGATCTCTTTGTTTTCCGCGGCGGATCTGTAGATCGCATCCAGAACCTTTGTGACTGCCAGTGCTTCCTCCGGCCTCACAAGAGGCTGTGTTCCATTCTGTACCGCCTCTAGCCACTGCCTGCAGTCAGTGGTTCCTTCCTCACCGCCGCCTCCGCCGAAGTAAGCGACTCCGCCTACCGGGGATATGGTTTCTTCCATAAGCTGTCCGTTTCTTCCGCGGTTATAGATCAGTTCATTTTTTCCATAGCTCATTCCGGAATGGATCTCCGCGCCGGCCAGTGTTCCGCAGAGTGTGGTGGAAGCCTCTCTTGACTCCAGCATATTCAACGCCCAGCTTGCTTCCAGCGCGATGGTCGCTCCGTTTTTCATTTTTACAAATCCGACTGCGGAGTCTTCTACCTCGTAGGTCTTGGGATCCCATGGTCCGAATAAATTTCCATCCGTTGCCTGCTCCAGCCCGCCGAGCTTGTAGAATACGGAGCCGGACACACTTTCAATCTCATAGTTGTCCATGCACCACAGCGTGATATCCAATGCATGTGTGCCGATATCGATCAGCGGGCCGCCGCCCTGGGCTTCCTTGTCCATGAATACGCCCCATGTGGGAACGCCCCTTCTCCTTACCGCATGGGCCTTGGCATAATAGATGTCACCCAATTCACCTTTCCTGCATGCGCTGTGCAGATTCTGCACCTCTGCCCGGAAACGGTTCTGATAACCTACCGTAAACTGCATTCCCGACTTCTTCCACGCATCCACCATCTTCTGCGCCTCTTCCGTGCTGTGGGACATGGGTTTCTCGCAGTATACATGCTTCTTCGCCTCGAAAGCCGCGATTGCGATCTCACTGTGGGAAACATTCGGCGTGCAGATATGTACCACCTCTACATCCGGATTGGCAAGCACCTCTTTATAATCCGCGGTCACCTGCGCCCCTTCTGCGCCGTATTCCTTTGCTGCTTCTGCCGCGCGCTCGATCCTGATATCACAGAACGACACGATCTCACCCAGATCCGCATTGTTCTTTAATGCCGGAAAATGTTTCTGGTTTGCAATACCGCCGCATCCGATTACCGCAATTTTCAATTTACTCATGTTTGATTCCTCCGATTTCTATTATTTTTTGATGAGTTTAGTTTACCAGAAGCTGCATAAAGCCGCTTCCTCCCCCGCAACTTTTTCAGCGTCCGATTTTGACTTCGGATGCTGACATACACTTTTCCTTATTTTAAAAAAGGTCAAAAATCCGATGTTATTTCTGACCTGACGTCTTTTCTGACAGGCAAAAAAAAATAAAATCTCTGAAACTTTTCCCCAGTTTTTTTTATCTAATAAGTATCAATCGATTGAAGAGGAAGATGAAATACCATTTTCAAATTCCGTTAAATGAATTGCACAGATATGCATAATGAAATACGAAAGGACGTGGGGACGTGGCAGATATGGCAGGCCTTGTGAGAAATGCACAGGCAGGGGATAAAGAAGCTTTTGTAGATTTGATCGAAAGCTGCAAGCAGGGATTATATAAAACAGCGATCGCGATGCTGCGCAATGACGCAGACGCAGCGGATGCGATCCAGGATGCAGTACTGAACAGCTATGAAAATTTACAATCCTTAAAGAAACCGCAGTTTTTCAAGACATGGATCACAAGAATATTGATCAATCAGTGCAACCGCATCTTAAAGAGGCGCGGAAACATCGTTCCGATCCATGAGCATCCGGAACTGGAATACACCGCTCCGGACACATCCGGAAGGGCGTTTATAGAATTGCTGAGCAAATTGGAGGAGCAGTACCGTATCGTATTATATCTGTTCTACGTAGAAGAATTCAGCATCAAGGAGATCAGTTCGATCCTGGAAATGAATGAAAATACGGTAAAAACCAGGTTATCCAGAGGGCGGGGTAATTTCAGGAAGCTCTATATGAGAGAAAATCAGATCTCCTGCTGCTGAACAAAACGAAGGTTCAGCGAAAGACTGGAATCAGACGGAAGTATGCTGCTTTGGAACAGAAATTGATTTGGAAAGAAGAGGTGTAAGGATGGGCAATTATGAACGAGATTTTATTGAAAAAATGAGAGAAGAGATCCAGATTCCGGATCTTGTAAATGATAAACTGAACGAAAGCTATGAAAAAATACGTCAGGATGAGGTGAAGATGAAGATGAAACAAACCGGTTTATTTAAAAACAGAAACAGATTTTACAGAAGCCTTACAGCGGCCGCTGCTGCGGCGTGCACCATTGCCGCATTATCCGGAATATTTTATATGAATCCTGCATTGGCGCAGGATATCCCGATCCTGGGAAATGTGTTCGGGCGGCTGCAGGAAGTGAGGGAGAACAGCGAATATCCGGACAAGGACAAAACCGCGTATGAAAATATCAGCGAACACTCCGAGCCGATTCAGGAGGCCGGAAATACTGCTGAAAACGAAATCGGGACGATGACAGTCTCCGACGCCTACTGCGACGGATATGATATGTATTTTACACTTTCCCTCCGGGTAGAGGATGAAGAGCTGAAAACAGCCGGATATGTTTCGGCCATGCATCAGGAGGGAGAGGATGATGCCCTTTATGAGCTTGGAAAATTCACGATCAACCAGAAACAGGTATGGCCGACAGAAGCCACAGTGCTTCGGAAGGCAGAAGACGGAGTTTATGTCGGATTATGCCGGATTAACGCATCATCGAATCGAGACGTATCTTTTGAAGGACAGATGACAGTGAATGTAGACATTAACGGCCTGACCGCGTATCGGGAATCCAATCTTGGTTATATGGAGACCTTCCAGGAGATAAAAGGAGACTGGAGCATGCAGTTTGGCGTTGAAACAGATACCTCCTCTAACCGCACAGCCGAGCCCAATGCGCAGAGCAATGGAATCATCGTGCAGAAGGCTGTCCAGACCCCCAGCAATATGCATGTGACCTGTTATCTTCCTGCGGAGCTGGCAGAAAAGAATCCGGCATTTGTCCTGCTGGAAGAGAATGGAAACCGTGTGCAAAATGAAAGCGCAATGTTCAATACGCAGGACGACGGCAGCCAGATCCAGGAAATGGTATTCAACACATCCCAGGCGGACCAGTTTGTGATGCAGGTATTCGACAAGAATGCCGGAACCGATGAAAACGGCGGAGTTCCGTTGATTGCAGAGATTCCATTTTCTATGGGTGAATAAATTTCCAGCTGTGCGGCTGCGTTAGCAGACGCAAGAGTGGGACAGCACGGTTTTTGCGGATGGATAAATGTTGGCCCGGCGGAGAACTCCCGCCGGGCTGACTCATCCGGCAGCCTCATGTCTCTGAATTCCACTCCTCGCAAGCAGCAGCATGACCGCCGTGAATACCGCGTACAATATTGCCCTTGCCGAAAATGCATCGAAGACCAGGCCGCCTGCCTGATAGGAAATATATTTTCCAAATTCCGGCATGACTGCCTGATACGGCAGCAAGAACAGCATCAGGTTATATGCCCCTGCCGTTCCGTTCGGCGAGAGAAGCATGGGAATGAAAAGGACCGGAACCAGCACGATCAGCACAAAATAGGGGCTTTTCATCCTGGAGGACAGAAAGAGTGTCAGCCCGATCATACCCAGCAGTACGAGATAAATGATCCCGATATTGAGCATGGTCCCCCGCAGAAATGTCAGCGGATACGGAATTGCCGTATTTGCGATCTGCATCGGCAGATTCCAGCCCGACACGCCGAACGCCGCAAGCGGTATTGTGCAGGCGATCACCATATGAAAGGCAAATGCAATGGTTCCAAACAGCAGGGAGGCCGCAAGCTTGGCCGTGATCAGTTTTGTTCTTCCGTATTTTGCGGATAAGATCACCGCGTCTGTTCCCGCCTGATATTCGCCTGAAAAAACCGGCGCGATCACAATGCAGATCGCCAGTACCGCAAACAGCAGCAGTCCAAAACTGCTTATGATGACCTCCCAGCCTTCGTAATAACCATATTGCAGAGGCGTATCGATTTTGCCCGCCATGCCGCTCCAATACGCCTTCTGCTCATTGGATAACGCGCTGCCCGGCGCATTCAATATGGCTTCTCTTTTGGCTTGGATCGCCTGATAAAAATCTGCGCCGTCCAAAGCATCCAGGTCCGGAAAGCTATTGTAGCCCTTGCTCTCATTTGGGGCGGCATAGGTCTTTGCGATCAGATTCAAAAAATTTTCCCGGGGCGCGATCCCATTCCAATACACATCCCCGATCAAAAACCGTTCATTTCCGTCAAATCCCACATTTGCGGGAACTTCAAAGAGCTCTTGTACTTCCCGGATGGTCTTCGTAATATACTCCTCCGTCAGCGGAACCGACAGATCCGCATATTGTTCCCTGTCATACGCAATCCCCTTTGTCCCTTTCATGACTCCGTTCTGATCATAGATCTGATATTGTATCACCGGCAGTCCGAAAAGAAATGCCGTTAAGAGCAGGCTCACCGCCATGATCGTGAGCGTTGATCTTTTCCGGACGATTTTCAGAAATTCAAATCTGATCAGAGAAAGTCCGTCTGCCCTGCGCAGGTGTGTACGGTTGGGCGTTCTCTGATTTTGTTTTGCTGACATCATCTTTTTCCTCCTCTGCTTTTTTTGCTGCTATTTATAGGAACATGATTCTTCCGCTTTTTTCGATCTGTGCTTGACGGATCCGGCTGCGGATTTTCATACGGATCGTAATCGTTTTCTCCAAAATGGTACAAAAACAGGTCTTCCAGGCTCGGCTCCGCAGCCTCCGCCTCCTCTGCCGGCCGGGCTTCGTCTACGATCCGCAGCCTGACCTGATCTCCCTCGTGATGCAGATTCACGACAGAAAATTTCCTGCTGTACTGGTCTGCGTCCCGCTCATCCACCAGCATTTCCCATACCTTGCCCTTCATGCTGTCCGTAACCGCGGCCATCGGTTCCTGTAGCAGTAAGCTGCCGTTTTTCATCAGCAAAATGATATCTGCAATGTAGGAAACATCCGAAACGATATGGGTGGAAAGGATCACGATCTTTTCCTTTGCAAAATCGGAGATCAGGTTTCGGAAGCGCACACGCTCTTTGGGGTCGAGCCCTGCGGTTGGTTCGTCTAAGATCAGGATAGCCGGGCTGTTCAATTCCGCCTGCGCAATACCCAGACGCTGTTTCATGCCGCCGGAAAAGGATTTGATCTTTTTGTCCGCCGCATCTTGGAGATTGACCATTTGAAGCAGATTTTCCGTCCTGGTTTCCGCCCGTTTTTTATTCAGTCCCTTGACAGCCGCCATATACAGCATAAACTCACGGGCCGTAAAGTCGGGATAAAATCCGAAGTCCTGCGGCATGTAGCCTAAATGGGTGTAATACCGCTCGCCAAGCTCTCCGATCGTTTTCCCGTTGAACCGGATGCTGCCTGCGGTGGGCTTCAAGACACCGCTGATCATCCGCATCAGTGTCGTCTTTCCCGCGCCGTTCGCGCCAAGCAGCCCGTAAACGCCCGGCACTAATGTGGCGTTTACATGACTGACCGCGTAATTGGTTCCATACTGCCTGCTCAGGTCCTGCAGCTGTAATTCCATATCCAAAACCCTCCTATTAAAAAAGATGACCTATGCTTTACAGCATAAATCATCTGTCTTAGGGTGGTTTTTATTGCATCTTAAGATTATCTTAATTTGGAAAAGTCAGCGAAAATAAAACAATAGTTCATGATAAACACGAAAAATGGTTTAAAATTAATCAAGATTTAAAAACCTTTATATTGAATTATTAATACTACTATGATATTCTTGAGGATATCACATAGTCTCTACGTGAAAGATTTAATAAAGTTCGTAAAAAAGAAATCTTGCACATAAACAATATGTAATATTTGTATTGCCAAAACAACAATATAGAAAAATTTCACGATGAGGAAAATTTTACAAAATGAATGATGATAAATTCTTTTTAACTTACAATCAACAAATGAAAAAACTTAGAAATGATAAGCATATCATATGTAATGGTTCTTCACATAAAAAAATTTTAGTACGTACTGGCTCTGCGGCTATACCAGAGATTTAGACCAAAGACTTTTCGATCTGATCGTATATTTCAAGTATTTTCTTCCTAAAACCGAATACAAACAATTTATTTCAGATTTAAAGATTATGCTGACGGATCTCCAGTTAAAAATTCATCCTCATGCTTTTGAATATGTACATACTCAAATGGGAATTAAGAATTTATCTGATTTAGACACCTTACTTAACATCCCAAAAGATGAGATAGAGTATAACAAATTTGATAAACAGCACTGTTTTCAATAATATAATCAAATAATTCCAAAGATTTACTATTAAAACACTCAAAAAAACCTATTATAAATGTTGTAATAATTTTCATCATATAGTAATATACTTCTACGGAGAGAACCATACTGATTATGGTTGAAAGGCACTCATACAGTTATTGTATGGGTGTCTTTTACTTATAGAAAAAAGCCTTCTCCTGAGAATTCTATTTTACAGGATACTCTTCAGGTATCGAAACCCGAAACTCTGTCCCTTCATTTCGCTTACTTTTTACCGTAATGTCGCCGCCGTGGAGTATAACAATCTGCTTTGCGATCGCCAGGCCGAGGCCGCTACCCTCCGGTTTTTCTTTCGTATTTGTCCCTCTGTAATACCGTTCGAACAGCTCTGCCTGCTCCTCCTCGTCCATCCCCGTTCCGTTATCTCGCAAAAGGATTGATACCCTGCCTTGTCCGCTTCTTTCGATACGGATAAATACCTTTGTTTCCGGCGGATTATGCGTAAGCGCATTGATGATCAGATTTCCCACCGCGCGGCGGAACAGCCTGCTGTCAATCTGGACAGCAACCTCATCTTCCGCACTTTCAAACTCAATCTCACGTTTTGAAAAAGCAGGATCGTTGATCAGATCTATGACCAGTTCCCTGATATAGCGCACGAGATGTATTTCCTGCAAAGACAGGGGGATCACGCCCGCCTCGAACTGATAGGTCAGTTTCAGGTCATTGATCAGATTCTCCGTATAGACCGCATTTTTCAAAATGATTTTTCCGTATTCCTGTACCTCGCCGCTTTCCGAAATCTGATTTTCCGCAAGCAGCTCCGCATATCCCTTGATGGGAGACAGGGGTGTTTTTACATCATGTGTAATATTCGTGATCCATTCTCTGCGGACTCTCTCCGTATCTATCCGCAACTGATCACTGCGGCGGAGCTCCGTGTCCATTTCACTCAGAGCCGCATAGACCTCGCCGAATACGCCGCCCGCTGAGCATGGCGTATAGGCGCGCCGGCTGACATCCCGGATGCCCTTTGTGATCTTTCCCAGATGCCTGGAAAGCCAGAATACATAAGCTAATGTAAACAAAAATACGGCGCAGGAAACGCATGCGATCCCTGCACGGATCACGGGGGAAAGACGGCTGACATGTTCTCCGTTGTAGTAGAGCATATGCTTTCCGACCGCATAGGGAAAACCGATAAAGTAACCGTAGGTTTTCTCTGCCCCTTCATAATTTCCCGCAAAAACCCTGTTATCATTATCGTAAACGTTCGTACCGAATGCCAGAAGCTCGGAGGCCGTATAGCTGTTGGGACAGTTCTCCGGCTTATTGTGTGAAAAAACCTCCTGCCCGTTTTCATCGATCACCTGCAGCCATAAGCCATACCGGTCCAGATCTTCAATCCCGAATTCTTTTACTTTAAGCTCTCCCTGTTCTTCTTCAAGCTGAAGGGAAAAATTGTCTGTATACACGTCTGGCCATGAGGCCAGGCTGAGTCCCTCCCGCGCCGGAATCGCAAACACATAATAAAACAGGCCGATCCCCGCTGCAATGGCCGCGAAGATCACAATCACGACAATGCCGAACGAACGAAAAAACAGATTGAGATCGCTTTTATTCTTCATAAGGATCCACCAGCTTATAGCCTAATCCTTTCATCGTGATGATGTATCGGGGCGCCGCGGGATCGTCCTCTATTTTTTCACGCAGATGCCGGATATGCACCATGACCGTATTGTCGCACCCGAAGCTGTCCTCGCCCCAGATGGTTTCATATAAGCGTTCGCGGCTGATGACCCGGCCTTGATTTTCCGCCAGATACCGCAGAATTTCAAATTCCCGCGCGGTCAGTTCTATGGGGCTGCCGCCTTTTGTGACCCTGCAGCCCTCCACGTCAATTTCCAATTCCCCTGTTTTTATGAGCTCCTTCTCCGACGGGTCTTGCTGATACGCGGCCCGCCGGAGCTGCGCCTTGACCCGATACGCGATCTCCTTCGGGCTGAACGGCTTTGCCACGTAATCATCCCCGCCCACCGAAAGACCCAGGATCTTGTCCAGTTCGTCATTTTTGGAAGATAAAAATAAGATCGGGCAATGGGAAAAGGCGCGGATCTGTCTGCAGACCTCATATCCGTCCAGATCGGGAAGCATCACGTCTAAAATGATGATGTCCGGGGAGGTCCTGCGGCAGAACTGGACTGCGGTCTGTCCGTCTTCTATTTTGATAATGTTGTAGTAGCCTTCTATGTTGAGAGCCTTCTCGAGCAGGTCCAGGATGTCGGGTTCATCATCCACAAGCATGATTTTATAATCTGTTTTTTGTGCGGGGATCGGGTTCATTTTGCACCTCCGTATCTCTATGAGCATTCCCAAAAACTCCTTGCGTCAGATTTGTGAGATGGGCGCAGGAGAGTTTTCCAATCTATATTATATTTCTTACAGAGAGAGGATACAAGCGGGGGCGGGCTTAATTTTAGCTTAAGTTTACATTTTTGGGCCAGGCCATAGATTTTCGCAATCCATTGAACATGCCGCGCAAAAAAGAGACCTTCATTGTTTTCGTATTTGGTTTATGCTATGATGAAGGCAATCTATATTTTATAATAAGGAACTGTAGGAACATTACTTATGTGTCTTGCTTGTCTGCACAGTTTTTTTCCTGCAGTTCTCAAAGAAAGCATAAGGACAGAGGTATCGCTATGGAAAGGATCATTGGGATCGATCTCGGTACTACCAACAGCCTGGTTTCCGTCTGGCAGGATGGGCGGAGCCGACTGATCCCGAATTCATTGGGGGAATATCTGACACCGAGTATCGTAAGTATTGATGAGGAAGGGCATGTATACGTCGGGAAGATCGCGAAGGAACGGCTGACCTCCCATCCGGAGCACACGGCCGCGTTGTTCAAACGGTTTATGGGGACGGAAAAGACCTATGCTCTCGGCGGCAGGGAGTATCGTCCGGAAGAGCTCTCGGCATTGGTGCTCCGCAGGCTGAAGGAGGACGCGGAGCGGTATCTGGGTACGGAGATCAAAGAAGCAGTCATCAGTGTGCCGGCATATTTTAATGATATGGCGAGAAAGGCCACCAAGGATGCGGGGGCTCTGGCGGGGCTTCATGTGGAAAGGATCGTAAATGAACCCTCCGCCGCCGCGCTGGCATGCCGGAGCACCGGAGGAAAGGGGCAGGCTGAGGAGGATGAGACTCTGCTGGTCTTCGATTTCGGCGGCGGGACTCTGGATGTGTCGCTGGTGGACTGCTTTGACAACGTGGTCGAGATCGTGTCGGTAAGCGGCGATAACCGCCTTGGGGGAAGTGATTTTGACCGTGCCGTCGCAGAGCAGTTCTGCAAGGAACATGGCCTCTGCTTCGATGCGCTGTCCCCCCAGAGGCAGAATGTGATCTTAAGGCGCGCGGCACAGGCAAAGTGCATGCTGTCCGAAACAGAGCAGACGGTCATGACCGTTACGGACGGGGAGTTCCAGGGGCAGATGGAACTGACGAACCAGAAGCTGATCCAGATCTCCATGCCTCTGTTCCACAGGATGCTTGTTCCCGTAAGAGCCGTGCTGAATGACGGGCAGAAGGAACGGCTGGAGATCTCCAAGGTCGTACTGGCAGGCGGCTCCTGCAAGATGCCGACGGTCCAGCAATACCTGCGGCATTTCTTGCCCTACGGACAGATGACGGTGATGGATCCGGATCATATGATCGCCGCGGGAGTGGGCGTGTATGCCGGGATCAAAGAGCGTAGGGAGGAGGTAAAGGACCTTCTCCTGACCGATATCTGTCCCTTTACCCTGGGCACCGGAGTCTATAATGAGGCGGATGCCCGGCGCTCCATCATGGCGCCCATTATTGACCGCAACAGTGTGCTGCCCTGCAGAAAGGAACAGCGTTTTCAGACTGCGAAGGATTTTCAGAAGTCTGTGAAGATCGATGTGTATCAGGGAGAAGCCTATTATGCAGACGAAAATATTTATCTGGGGGAGCTCTGTGTGGATGTTCCCATGGCCCTGAAAGGACAGGAATCCATAGCGGTATGCTATACCTATGATATCAATGGGATCCTGATCGTAGATGTGAAGGTGGATTCCACCGGAAAGCAGGCGAGGCAGGTGATCACCACCGGAACGTATACCCTTGATCCGGCAGAGCTGGAACAGTATCTGGGGGATCTGGAGCAGCTTCATTCTCTTCCCGCGAATGAGGAGGAGAACCAGATGCTGATCGCCTGGGGAGAACGGCTTTTTGCCCAGACTACCGGGGAGCTGCGGGAAGAGATCGGAAGGCGGATCCAGTATTTTCAATATCTGGTGAACCAGGAGCAGGATCCGTATAAAATCCGGAAGCAGCGAAAGTATATCGCGGATTTTTTTGAACGTGCGAACCAGTATCTGGATACATTTGCGGATGCATGGCAGTGCCTGGAGAATGACAGTTCCTGGTATGAACCAGATTCAGGAGCAGATCCGTTTGGGGAAGGAGCAGATTCTATGGCTGAGGAGGAAGATCTGAAATGGTACGACGGGCATTTGACATCTTAGGAATCGAGGCGACAAAGGACACGAGGGCGATCAAGAAAGCATATGCCCTGATGGCGAAGCAGTACCACCCGGAGGAGCATCCGGCGGAATGGGAGAAACTCTATGGGGCATACCAGACGGCCCTGGAGTATGCGCAGACGGCGGAGGAGCTTCTGGAAAATGAATACGGCAGCGGCAGAGTTGGAAAAGGAGGAGCCGCTATGGGAGCGGCTGGTGATGGCTTTGCGGGCGGAGGCGGCTCTGGAACTGCAGGAGAGACCTACTTCGATGAAAACGTAACCGAAGCGGAAGGAGATGCTTTCTCCGGCGGAGACGCAGCAGGATCGGCTGATGATGCTTTCTCCGGCGGAGACGCGCCCAGGGCGGCGGCGGAAACAGAGACGTCGGCAGGAGAACCGTTCTCTGTATCCTCCAACGCGGCATACGGTACATTTTTTCAGGAAGCGCAGGAACAATGGCTGCGGAAGAAGCATCTGCATGAACAGTTCATGCGCCAAAAGCTCCGGGAGCTTGTCAGCCTGCGGTGGCCAAAGGCGGTAAAGGCGTGGCAGCAGTTTTTTGACACAGATCTCACGATGGACGAGGATGAGGAGATTCTGCTGATCCTGCTGGAAGTGATCCGGGAGAACGCGCTTTCCGAAAAAGTATTCTATCTGATCATGACGAACATGAATTCCCGGTTAAGATTCTATGCCGAGATGGGGGACAGCGACCGGGCGCTGGCGGCCATGGAGATCGTAAAATATTGTTCCGGGCAGATTCCCCTTCTGCACAGGAAAGCCGAGAGACGGAGAAAATGGATCGGCATTCCGGCAGCGCTGGCCGCTGCGTTTTTTCTCCTGGCAATGACGGGCCTGCATCAGGAATCTGTAACAGAGGGCGGCGTCTCTGTGCTTGCGGCAGAATATCTGAATGAAAAATATGGTGTTTCAGATTATACGGCGGCAGAGCTTGAAACGGAAAAGATACAGCTTATCGGCAGCAATGAGGACCGGATCGATTCCTTTGAGGTCCGTGAACCGGAATCCGGAAATATCATTGCCTATGCCATGCGGGATATCGAAGAAGCGGAAGGCACATTTGCCTGCTTTGACAATCTCCAGGAATCGGAGATCAAGGACGCGTTTGAAAAAAGGCTGAATGCCCTGACCGGTCATGAGGAGGGACGGCTGTTCTGGGATTCCTCGTTTTCCGACAGCCTGTCAGGCGGATTGGAGAACGGTTTTTTCCATACAAAATATGAAGGCGATTTTGACGCGTTTATCCGGCAGGAGACCAAGGAGCGCTCCAACGCGCCGGGAGTCATGACCTCGTTTCTTATATCCGACTACTGCTCTCTGAACGGGCTCTGTGATTATTATCTTCCCGATCCGGAAGTCGAGACCATGCGCGAACGGTTTGCGCTTACGGATTATACAGAGGATCCGGATTTACAGGCGTCGCTCCGGCAGGGAGCCGCTGATTATCTGCTTCAGATCCGCGGAGTCATACTGCCGAAAAAATTTTTTCAGGAAAAAACAGAGCGGGCAGAGGGAAAACGGAGCGGGATCTATGTCTTGAGGGATGTACATGGGACTCTTGGAATGGAACCGCTGATGTCCTTTTTGATGCTCACGGGGTGGTATGTGAATCTACCCCCGGAGGATGAAAAAATCCTGAATATTTCCAGCGGCATGTATATGCAGCCGGTCATTTCCATGGGAGAAGGGATCTACGGAGCGGAAAGCACCCTCAGAGGGCAGGCATTTGAGACGGACCCGGCATGGGGCACCGGAAGCATGGTAAAGACAGAAAATCCCGATTCTCTCGACCTCACCGAAGAGGAAAAGGAAAAGGCGGTCAGCTTCCGGCTCGGGGACGGATATGTCCTGAAAAATGATTACTGTCTGGCCATCGATAAGGAGCTCTACGGGATCGCGGACGCGGATTACCGTGTGATGGTCACGAAGCAGAACGGATTCTCGATGGATCTGGCCGGCCAGCATCTGGAGGCCGAGGACGGAACCGCGCTGGAAAGATACGTGAGTAGCTATGCAGAGCCCGACGCTGCGCTGAGGATGGGATATGCTCTGGACGGGGAGGGCTATCTTTTTATTGAATATAGAGCAGCGGATATGGCGGAAGAGGCGGATATCATAACGGTGATCAATCCATAACCGCCAACAGCAAAACCGGAGCAAGGGCTTTTTCGTTACAATTGACGGCCTGACGGCTGCGAATCGTAACGATATTCCCCCTGGTCCGGCCGTATGTCATACTGTCAGACCGCTGTCCACCCTCCGTCAATATAGATCGTCTGTCCGGTGGTGTAGGCGCAGTTCTCCGACGCGAACAGCAGCAGCTGTCCGCACAGCTCTTCAATCTTTCCGGGCCTGCCGAGCGGGCATCTCTTTTTCAGTTCTTCCAGCGCCGCCTCGTCGAACCGCATCATTTCCGACGGAAATTCTCCCGGGCCGATGGCATTTACGGTAATGTTGTACTTCGCCCATTCCTGCGCCAGTGACCTTGTGAAGTTCGGCACTGCCCCCTTTGTCGCGTTGTAGGCAAGGATGGGGTGGTTCATCGCCGCGATGTGTCCGTACATGGACGCGGTGTTGATGATGCGGCCGTACTGGTTTTGAATCATATTTTTCGCGCATTCCCTTGCCATGAGGAAATACCCTGTCAGGCTGACGTCCACCACCTTCTGCCACTGGTCCAGAGAAAGGTCCACCGTCGGGCAGTACGCCATCATTCCGGCATTGTTCACCAGGATATCTACTTTTCCAAATGTATCAATGACAGACCGCACCCCTGCCACGACCTGGGCCTCGTCTCCCACGTCGCACGGAACCGGCAGACATTCCCCGCCCATGGCTTCAATTTCCCCTTTGAGCGTTTCCAGCTTCTCTTTTCGCCTTGCAAATGCAGCCACCTTCGCGCCGTTTTCCGCAAAGGCTTTGCAATACTCGTAGCCAAGTCCGGAGGATGCCCCCGTTACGACCGCAACTCTTCCTGTCAGATCCATGTAATTTTTCATGATGATTTCTCCTCGTTTTCTTGTTTTTTACAGTTTATCGGCCAGCCAGAATAGTGTAATCTTGTTTTCAGCTTCCGATTATGTTAAGGTATAGCTGTTCCGAATGATTATGTTCATCATATAACAACTGGATTTTCCAGACAATCAACAATCCTGTTCTATTGTTGATTAATCAACATTTTTGTCTGAATTGTCGATAAACTTGTTCTGGAAATATATCCGCCTGCACGGTTGCGGATCATAGATAATTTAAGCCGCCGGCAAAACGGCGGCGGAATGGAGATCAAGATGAAAAAACCGGACCGCCGGCCGAGAAAAACAAAGCATACGATCAAACAGATTTTTCTCGGCCTGCTGAAACAAAAAGCAATTGACTGGACTGCCTGGCAGAATTTGACCGGCTGGCGGAAGAGATCTCCCGGCATTCGATCGCGCCCAGTCAGGTGACACGGATGATCCTGGAATATATTTATGACCAGAAGGAGCTGCTGTCCCTTCTCCTGTTAAAAAATAACCGGTATGATTTCTGGCAGAAGGTCAACCGGAAGGTCCTGCAGCTTTTCAAGATCAAGACCCTGCAGAATTATCAGCTTCCGGAGCACATGAGTGAAAATGAATTTGACGATATGCTTCTTTTTTATGCCTCGGGATTTTATGCGGTTTTTGAGAAATGGTTATAGGAGCAATGTACGGAAGATATTGAAAAAGTTGCGGAAAAAACGACTCTGTTTTCTCAGATCTGCTTTGATCATCTGCTGATCAGGGGGAGAGACGGGAAGTGACCAAACAGCTTTTGATAAAAAACTCCCTGCGCAGAGATTTTCTGTTCCGCGCGAGGAGTTTTTGTTACATGTCACGCTTGGTCAAGATGTGACCTGTAACGAATTTTCCCGCCTGCATGGCCGCAATGTAATGCTGCGGCTTTTACTGCCGCGCCTGTGCGATTCCAGATTCGAACTCGTACAGGCACCTTTTCTCTGTAAATATTTCACATGGATAAGTTTTTCACTGCCCCCAGCGTTTTCCTGCTGCCAATCCTGCTGCGGAAACGGCCGCAAAGGTGAGCAGCCACACGGCCGGCGTATTGTCGCCTGTTTTAGGAGAGCTCTCCGAATTTCCCTGACTCTGAGAAGGCTTTTGAGCCGGTTTTTGTGTCTGGTTCTGGGATGGATCCTTGGGCGGTTGCTGCCCGGTTTCATCTGACGGGTCATCTGGTTTTTCAGATGGATTGTCTGGTTTTTCAGAAGGGTTATCCGGTTTTTCAGAAGGGTTATCCGGTTTTTCGGAAGGGTTATCCGGTTTTTCAGAAGGGTCATCCGGTTTTTCGGATGGATTTCCTGATCCTTCCTCTTGAATCGTCAATGTCGTCTGGGCCAGACCGTCCGTAAAACGGATTGCCACCGTATGCTTTCCGGCTGTCAGTGTTTTCAGGTATTCCGGCTTTAGAGTGATGATCGTAGAGCCGGCCGCAGCCGTGTAATGTTCTTTCGCGATCTCAGTTCCATCCACCGACACTCCGGCAAATTTACTGAAATCTCCATCTGCCTTGATGGTAACGCCTTTATTTTTGCCGATCACAAACATTTGGTCCGCACCCTCAATGACCGATACGGCGGGCAGAGGTTTTAATCCGGCAATCGCGGCTTCGATCGCCGACGCATATCCATCCACAACGTCCTGCTCCCGGACATCCTTTCCCCGAACAACCGCATTAACCGCAGCCTCTACTGTATCAAAATTGATATAGTCCGCCTTGTTCAGCGCTTTTGCCTTTGCGATCGCCTCGTCCACCGCGCTGTAATCCGCGTCTAAAAAGGTAACCTGTCCATTTGCATTATTGCTCGATATATTTTCATAGGACGGCACCCCGTTAGAGGTGATGATACCGCCGATGTGAATATTATTCTCGGAGGAAATGCTTCCTGCTCCGATCTCAGTCGTTCCGCCGGTGATGGTAATATCGCCGTTGGCATGGATTCCGGATACGCCGGATTCCGCGGGAGAAACAACCTTGGAATCCGTCATTGTCAGGTTTCCTTTTATAAAGATTCCTTTCCAGCCCGGTTTTGATGTACACGTTACCTCAGAGCCTGTAACTTCAAGATTCCCTTCTTTACAGTAAATACCGACGTCAGCTGTTGATTCTGCTTCTATGACAGAATCTTTGATCACAGTATCCTTCGGCAGGAAAAGGGCCGGCCAATATCCTTTGGCAGTTACATTTGAGGACTCTATGGCTGCATAGTTATTACACAGGATACTATTCGACTGTGCTGATTCCGCATTGACCGTGGAATTGGAAATCGTAATATTTACGTTTGCCTGCAGTGCAATTCTGCTATTTGCAATTGCTGTCACATCAGATCCATTTAGAATCTCCAGATTATTGCAGGATATTGCAGATACGTCTGCATCGGGAACTGCGAGCCTGCTGCCGGAAATCGTCAGATTTCCCCCGCCCATATTAATTCCCATATCCACCTTGTTCATAGTAATACTTGAATTATCTGATATCGTAAGTGATGCTTCACCGTATACATTGATGCCTATGCTTTTCGTATCCGTATCAAAGGCAGACATCATATCAATCACTATATTAGAATTACTGATCCGATTTTCGCCCCCGTTAATGTAAAGCCCATACCCGCTGACATTCGCGCTTAAACCACTTACTGTAAACTGTAGATTTGCATCCTGTACAGTCAGTCCGCCGCCATCTATGTTGATTCCGCTGCAGAAAAGTGTACCGGACTCATCATTTTTACTTGCGTTGACTGCAAGGCTTCCGCCGCCGATTCCTTTTAAGAGAAATGGATAGCTGCTTCCGATTCCTCTGCATGCTGTGATCAAGTTCTGCCCGACCAATTCTACGGTGACTCCCTGTTCGTTAATATCAATTCCATTTACAAGAGCTTTTCCAACATTGTCCCCGGTGATTTCCGCATGATTCAGCGTCAACGTTTTTGTAGCTGGATCATACTTTGCCGTACCGCTTCCGCACGGTATGGTCTGATCCGCCGCTTGAAGAATATCGGTTCCGTTTACCCGGATCCCGCCGTCTGCAGATACCGTTTCCGGCTGAACGATCCACATAAAGCAGACTGCCAGAAACAAATAGAGTATTTTTTTCTTTGCGCCCATTTTTGTTTTCCTTTCCTGTGTTTCTCTTCTGGGTGACATTGATACAATATCCGCAGTCCTTTCATCTGTTTTTTACGCCGTATAGTGAAAATCGCCTGCCAAAAAATCCACTTCCCATGCTGGGATGATCTTTGAAGATTCGTGCTGCAATAAGTCGCATCGTTGACATATATTATGGCACGAAGGTTCATAAAATCAGCCAGCTAAGGAAGTAAAACCTTTTGACGGGCGAATCATAATATCGGGTCAGTAAAATATAAAATTTGCTGCTTAGGCATAGTTTACTATATCTTTTGAAAATATACAACAAAAATTTTTCCAGCTATATTTTTATTATAACAGTTCTATCCGGGGGAGACAAATCATTTTTTACGCCTGCTTTTCCGCTTCTTATAATTCGGATTCGTCAATCACAATATCCTTCATTGTTAAAATATCTTTCCTGTATTCCTTCATAATTATAATCTACCTTCCTGAATGTCTGTCTTTGGCTGCGGTTCACCGGCCGGAAAACCGCAGCCCATCCTCTCATTTTTATTCTGTTTTCTGTTCCAAATCCGCCTTGTCCGCAGTCTGTGGTCAGGTATGCAGCTCCGATAGCTTGCCGAATTTTTTCCGTGTCTCCACAAATTTTTCCGTGTAAATCTTATTGAATGCCACGCATCCCACCGGCTGCTGACGGATCATCAGCTCTTCACAGTTCATGCACTGGGTACAATACTTGATCTCATCCTCCCTGTCCTCCATGAGCTTTAAGTGAGTGAGCGGATCGGCAAAGGACTGCCTGAAATCCGCCCGGATGCCCTTCCCACATGGACATCTTAGAGCCTATCAGGAAATTCTTGTCATTCACCGCTTTCGCGATCCTCTCCTGCAGGTCATATGCCCACTGCGCCCTCCTTTCCCAGGAGTCGCCGTATTTCCAGTCGCGATCGTTAAACGGGCGGATAATCTGGGAATGCGGCATAATTTCAAGCTGCGTCTTTCTTGCCCTGGATTCGTTCGTAACCGTAATCGCCTCCAGATCCACCAGTCCAAACCCGCCCTGATACAGCTTTTCATATCGCTGATAAGTCAGGTCCGTAGGATTCCCCTCTTCGTCAGAATCCACACATTCCATCGGCTGCGCATAAAACGGTTTTTACACTCTCTGTTTCCGATTTTGATCGGATTTAACAACGTTTCTTTATATCCCATTGTTACTATTCACAGTCGGATAAAAAATGGCAGTCAGATTCGTCAAGCGAAGCTTGTAAGAAGCTGATTGACAGTTTTTATCTGACTGGAATCAGTCACTTCACCCACATAAGCAAAA
>Ga0073906_1000743_pt1 | contig 57004 bp, 55 predicted proteins | sample Inofromicrocosms_FD_65485 | JGI IMG/M metagenome (GOLD analysis project Ga0073906, IMG submission 65485) | Mouse cecum microbial communities from Vienna, Austria - Inoculum for glucosamine and mucus D2O microcosms | ecosystem: Host-associated > Mammals > Digestive system > Large intestine >...
GGCGACGAGAACATGTTCCTCTTCGGCCTGCATGCCGACGAAGTGGCGTCCTTGAAGCGGGAGGGCTATGTGCCCCAGCGCTGGTACAACCGGGACGAACGCCTTCGCCGGGCCATGGACGCTCTGCGCACCGGCTTCCGGGACGGCGTCCGGTATGACGATCTCTATCAGCGCCTGCTGCTGGGCCTGGGCGGAAGCCCCGCCGACGAGTACCTGCTTCTGGCGGACTTCGAGTCCTACTGCAACGCGGAAAAGCGTATGGTGGAAACCTATGCCGATCCCCTCAAGTGGAACCGCATGAGCCTGCACAACATTGCCCGCAGCGGCATCTTTGCCGCCGACCGGGCCATTGCCCAGTACGCGGACAACATCTGGCACGTGCCCCACAAGTGACTCCCCCTCGTTTTCGAAAGAACCGAGAGCACGCCGCCCCGCCGCTTTGGCTCCCATAGCCGCCGAAGCGGCGGCAGCCCAAGGCACAAAAAGGGACGTATCCAAATTGGATACGTCCCTTTCGTCTGCGGTTTACCGAATGGCTTTGGTGTCAACCTCTTCTTTCAGCTTTGCGGCAAAGTCCTCCAGGCTCATGGCCCCCAGATCCTCGCCGGAGCGGGTGCGGACGGAGACGGTCTGATTCTCCACGTCCCGGTCTCCCACCACCAGCATGTAGGGCGTCTTCTCCAGGGTGGCCTCCCGAATTTTTTTGCCAATCTTCTCATTGCGCACATCCGTCTCCACCCGGAAGCCCAGCTTGCCCAGGGCGGCGGCTGTATCGGCGGCATAGGCGTCCACCCGGTCCGTGACGGTGAGGACCTTCACCTGTACAGGGCTCAGCCAGACCGGGAACGCCCCGGCGAAATGCTCGGTAATGACGCCGATGAAGCGCTCGATGGAGCCCAGGAGGGCCCGGTGAATCATAATGGGGCGATGCTTCTGGCCGTCCTCTCCGGTATACTCCAGCTCAAAGCGCTCGGGCATCTGCATGTCCAGCTGAATGGTGCCGCACTGCCAGGTCCGGCCCAGAGAGTCGGACAGGTGGAAATCCAGCTTGGGACCGTAGAACGCGCCGTCCCCGGCATTGATGATAAAGTCCTTTCCCACCTCTGTGATGGCGGCCTGAAGCGTATCTTCGGCAAATTTCCAGACAGCCTCGTCCCCCATATGATCCTCCGGCATGGTGGAAAGCTCAATCTGGTAGGTCAGTCCGAAGGTGGAATAGATTTCATCAAAAATACGGACGGTATTTTTGATCTCGTCCTTCATCTGCTCCGGCGTCATGAAAATATGGGCGTCGTCCTGGGTAAAGCAGCGGACGCGGAACAGGCCATGCAGCGCGCCGGACATCTCATGCCGGTGAACAAGGCCCAGCTCCGCCATGCGAAGAGGCAGATCCCGATAGCTGTGGGGCTCATTCTTATACACCAGCATCCCGCCGGGGCAGTTCATCGGTTTGATGGCATAGTCCCCTTCGTCAATGACCGTGGTGTACATATTGTCTTTATAATGATCCCAGTGTCCGGACCGATGCCAGAGCTCCTGGTTCAGGATGATGGGCGTCGAAATCTCCACATAGCCATAGCGCTTGTGGACCTGCCGCCAGTAGTCCAGCAGGGTGTTTTTCAGCACCATGCCCTTGGGCAGGAAGAAGGGGAACCCCGGACCCTCGTCGGCCATCATGAAGAGGCCCTGCTCCTTGCCCAGTTTCCGGTGGTCCCGCTTCTTGGCCTCCTCGATCCGCTGGAGGTAGGCGTCCAGCTCGTCCTTCTTCGGGAAGGCAATGCCATAGATGCGCTGGAGGGTCTCCCGGTTGGAGTCTCCCCGCCAATAGGCCGCGTTGCAGGCGGTGAGCTTGATGGCGTTTCCCTTGACGCGGCCCGTGGAATCCAGGTGCGGGCCGGCGCAGAGATCGGTAAACTCCCCCTGCTTGTAAAAGCTGATGGCGGCGTCCTCCGGCAGATCGTTGATGAGCTCCACCTTGAACGGCTCGCCCTTCTCCTCCATGAACTTTACGGCCTCCGCCCGAGGCAGCTCGAAGCGCTCCAGCTTCAGCTTCTCTTTGCAGATCTTCCGCATCTCGCCCTCGATCTTCTCCATGATCTCCGGCGTGAAGGCAAAGGGAGAGTCCATATCGTAGTAGAAACCCTCGTCAATGGAAGGGCCGATGGCCAGCTTCACCTCCGGATAGAGGCGCTTGACGGCCTGCGCCAGGATGTGGGAGCAGGTGTGCCAATAGGTTTTGCGGTAGGTCTCGTTTTCAAAGGTATACAGATTGCTTTCTTCACTCATAAAAATTCCTCCTTGTATTAAGGGGTAAGGCTAAAAAATCTCACCCCTGACAAAAGATCAGGGGTGAGATACGAAAAACGTATTCCACGGTTCCACCCTGCTTGCGGTTCACTGGGAACCGCCGCTCGTGTCCTCTGTAACGGGAGGGCCCGGCCCGGTCATCCCGGGCGGCTCAGGAGTGGTGGAAGTCTGCCTTCCGCGCGGGATGCTCGCAGCATACGCATCCCTCTCTGGGCGTTTCCGGCGGTTCCGTCTCCGTCATAACCAATTTGACAGGATACACTATAGCATTGAAGAGGAGAAATGTCAAGAGGCCATTTGCCGTTTATGCCCCCGCGCAAGACGCGCGCCGGTCTCCCGGCGTCCGGCCCATGGCGCGCTTTCAGGGCCCTTCGAATTCCCCGAAAAGCCGCCCGATTCTTTCCCGGCCCTCTTCCGAACCGCCGTCCAAGCTCACCCGCCGGTTCCGAAAAACAGTCTTACCGCCAGCGCCGCAGCGGCAAATCCTGTCAAATCCGCCGCCAGCGCCGCGGGAACCGTGTGCCTTGTCTTGGTGATTCCGGCGGAACCGAAATAGACGGCAATGGTGTAAAAAGTCGTCTCCGTGCTGCCCAGCATCACCGCCGCCACCCGGCCCACATAGCTGTCCGGCCCATGGGAGGCCATCAGGTCGCTGGCCACCGCCAGAGCTCCGTTGCCGGACACCGGACGGACCAGCAGCAACGGCGCCGTCTCCGGCGGGATGCCCAGCAGCTCCAGCGCCGGGGCAAAGAGTCCGGACAGCCACTCCATGGCCCCGGAGGCCCGAAACATACTCACCGCCGTCAGCAGTCCCACCAGAGCCGGAACGATGCGCAAAAGCACCGTCAGCCCCTCCTCCGCCCCGTGGGTCAGCGCGGCATAGACGTCCACCCGCTTCCCCAGGCCGTACACGGCCACCGCCGAGAGCAGCACCGGAATCACCAGAGAGCTGAGGTTCATCGCTCTTTCCTCCCACGGGACAGCAGCCAGGCCGCCGCCAGTCCCGCCGTCACTGACAGCGCCGACGCCAGCCATACCGCCGGCAAAATGTCGAAGGGCGTTCGGCAGCCGGCGGCGGCCCGAACCGAGGCGATGGTTGCAGGCAGCAGCTGAATGGAGGCGGTATTCAGCACCACCAGCAGACACAATTCATCGCTGGCCACGCCTCCGCAGCCCCTGGCCATTCTCCGGGCGGCGCGGATGCCCAGAGGCGTGGCGGCGTTGCCCAGCCCCAGGAGGTTGGCGGAGACGTTGGCGGAAACCGCCGCCAGGGTCTCCGTATCCCGGCAGGCGTTTGGAAGGAGGCGGCGCAGAATGGGCCGGAAAAGCCTTGCCAGTCCCGCCGAGAGACCGCAGGCGTTCATCACCTCCATCACGCCGCTCCACAGGCACAAAATTCCCGCCATGGAGACTCCCAGCTCCACGGCGGAACGGGCGCCCTCCAGGGCGGCGTTAGCCACCGCGTCCAGGTTTCCGGTTGCCAGCCCAAACAACAAAGACAGCGTCACCATCCCCGTCCATACCCAAGCCATCGTCATAATAAACCGCCTCCTTTTGCCTTTTTTCGCCAATTTATGAACATCTTCTTAAATTTCCAGGAAAGAATTGACAAACTCCAACCTGGTATGATAATATCGCACCACCTGTTGGAAGACATCGTGGACATCGGGAAAGGAGAGAGCTGTGAAATCGACTGGAATCGTAAGAAAGGTGGATGAGCTGGGCAGAATTGTGCTTCCCATTGAGATGCGGCGCACCTTGGACATCGCGGAACGCGACGCATTGGAAATCTATGTGGAAGGCTCGTCTGTTATTCTCAAAAAGTACAAGCCCAGCTGCATTTTTTGCGACGCCACCAAGGACATCATGCTCTTCAAAGGCAAGAGCGTTTGTCCCAAGTGCATGAAGGAGCTGTCCCGCATGAACGCCTCCTGAGGTGACCGCCTCAGGAGCGGACTGAGGCGGAGCATCCGCTCCGCCTCCGGCCCAACGTGAACGCCAGACCCCCATGATAGCCAACAGGACTTCCCTTTTCCGCCGTGGTGGAAGCGGCAGAGGGGGAAGTCTCCTGGGGGGCTGGAGGATCGGCCTCTACTATCCGAAAAAAGACGCGGAAGCCGCCGCTTTGGCAGCTTCCGCATCTTTTTGCCCTTTTCCGGATCACCAGCTCACAAGGGGCGTTCCTCCCAACCGGACTGCGTCAGCAGCGTGGAGCGGTCAAATCCCGCCTCCCGCGCCAGCTCCGCCGCCTGGGCATAGCCAAACCCAATGGCGTCCGCGCTGTGGGCGTCGTCCGTGAAGATGATCCCTCCGCCCATGCTCCGCCATTCCCGCAGCAGAAAAAGCGCCGGGTAAGGGCTCTTGCGATACCCCCGGCTCATGCCCCCGGTGTTGACTTCCAGCAGCGTAACTGCGGGGTCTGCGGCGTGAAGCGCTTCCAAGGCGGCGGCACGGTAGGAGGCCGCCCGTTCGTCAAAAAGCCGGTACCCCTCATTGTACTTGGCAATCAGGTCCAGGTGCCCCAGAATGGTGGGGCGCCGGGCCGCCATCCTCTGGACTTCCCCGTAATACTCCCTCGCCAGCGCCAGGAAGTCTCCCCCGAATTTCTCCAGGCAGCAGCGGACTAGCCGCTCCTCGTTCCAGTCGACGGCGCGGGGCTCTCCGTCCGGCCCTGTCACGTAGTGGACGCTTCCAATCCAATAGTCCAGGCCCTCCGGCGTCACGTCGGCGCGGCTGTCCAGCTCGACGCCAAGCAGCACGTCCATCCGCCCGGCGAACTCCTCCCGCAGCCGCAGAACCTCCTCCCGGTAGACCGTCATATCCGCCGGGAGGACACAGCCCTCGTCCTCCGGAATGGGGGTGTGGCTGTGGCCCGAGGCCCCGAAGGAGACGGCCCCGGCCTCGTAAGCCGCCCAGGCCATCTCCGACAGGGAATCTGTGCCGTCGCACATGGTAGAATGGGTGTGGACGGAGCAGAGGCCGTTCATTGCATCCGCTCCTGCTTGACCTTGTGGTCCACCACATGGCGCTTCTCCAGCTCCCGGGTGATGTCCTCCACGGAAATTCCCATCTGGACCATCAATACCATCACGTGATAGCAGAGGTCGGCGATCTCATAAACCGTCTCCTCCCGGTCCTCTTTCCGTCCGGCAATGATGACCTCCGTACATTCCTCTCCCACCTTCTTGAGAATCTTATCCAGGCCCTTCTCAAAGAGATAGGTGGTATAGCTGCCCTCCTTGGGACTGGTCCTCCGCCCGGCGATGAGGCGGTAAAGCCCCTCATAGCTGAACTTTTTCAGCTCCTCGGAGAGATAGAGCTCCTGGAAAAAGCAGCTCTCCGCCCCGGTATGGCAGGCGGGGCCGTCCTTCACCACCTCCACCACCAGGGCGTCTCCGTCGCAGTCCGCCGTGATGGAAACCACGTGCTGGCGGTTTCCGCTGGTCTCCCCCTTCCGCCAGAGCTCCTGGCGGCTGCGGCTCCAGAAACAGGTCCGCCGCTCGTCGATGGTGATGGCCAGACTCTCCTCGTTCATATAGGCCAAGGTCAGGACCTCCTTGGTATAATGGTCCTGGACTATGGCGGGGATCAGTCCCCGCTCGTCATATTTCAGCTTCATCGCCGTCCCCTTCCCGCGCTGTGATATGGAACCGGCAGTCCGGCGCTCCATTCAAAATGGTGCCCTCCGGGTCTATGTCAAAGACCCGGTCCGGCCACAGCTCCCGCAGGATGTGCCGGACGCTCTGCCGGGAGCACTCGCATAAATGACAGGAATTGATGTAGCCCTGCGTGTGCAGCGCGCAGGTGCACTGGTGGAAGATCAGCCAGAACTCCCGGTCCCGCCGCACGATCTCCGTTTCCAGGCCGCCCAGCTCTCCAAGGGCCTGGAAAAAATCGTTGATCTCGCCGCCGCAGCGCTCATAGACGCCCCGGTAGAAATCCAACATGCCCATTTGGAGGCAGTTCTCAGCGCAGCTTTGAAACAGCGTTTCCCGCTCCTTCTCCTGCAGGGCGGAAAGCCCCTTCTCAAAGCCTGCAAACCACCAGCGAATCTCATTATCCATGTTGTACGCTCCTTTGCTCCGTCTTGCTAAATGCGCATTTCCACGCCCCTGCCCCGCAGGAAGCGCTTCAGCTCTTTGATGTCCACCAGTTTGGAGTGGAAAATGGAGGCGGCCAGCCCCGCGTCGATCCCCGGGTGCGTAAAGAGCTCCGCGAAGTGCTCCAGATTCCCTGCGCCGCCGCTGGCGACAATGGGCACGCTGACCCGGGCCGCCAGTTCGTCCAGCATCTCCAGGTCAAAGCCGTTTTTCACGCCGTCGGTGTCAATGGAATTCAGCACGATCTCCCCCGCGCCGTCTCTCACGCCCCGGACCGCCCAATCCATGGCGTCGATGCCGGTATCCTCCCGGCCGCCCTTGGCGAAGAGACGGAACCGTCCCTCCACCCGCTTCACATCCATGCTCAATACCACACACTGGTCCCCGTAGCGCTTCGCCGCCGCCGCGATGATGGAGGGGTCCGCGATGGCCCCGGAGTTGACGCTGACCTTGTCCGCACCGCACTTGAGCACCCGGTCAAAGTCCTCCAGCGTCCGGATGCCCCCGCCCACGGTCAGCGGAATGAAAATCTCCGAAGCCACCTGCCGGAGGATATCCGTAAACAGCCCCCGGCCCTCGGCGGAGGCGGTGATGTCATAGAACACCAGCTCGTCAGCCCCGGAGGCGTTGTAAAACCGGGCCAGCTCCACCGGGTCCGCCATATCCCGGAGGCCCTCAAAATTCGTGCCCTTCACCACCCGGCCGTTCCTGACGTCCAGGCAGGGGATGATCCGCTTGGCTAACATGCCCCCACCTCCTGCATGACGGCCCGCAGGTCCAGGCGTCCGGTGTACAGCGCCTTGCCCAGAATCGCGGCCCGGACACCCATGCGCTCCAGCCGCCGCAGCTCCTCCAGCGAACTGACGCCGCCGGAGGCGGTCACCTCCAGCCCTTCAATCCGGACCAGCTCCTCGTAGAGTTCCAGGTTCGTCCCCTGGCCCGCGCCGTCCCGGCTGATATCGGTATAGATGATGGTCTTCACCCCCGCGTCCCGCAGACGGCGGCAGAAATCCACCCCCTTCTCCCGGGACAGCTCCTTCCAGCCGTTGACGGCTACGTAACCGTCTCGGGCGTCCACGCCCACGGCAATCCGGTCCTTGTATGTCTGGGCCATACGAGCTGTAAAGTCAAAATCCTTTACTGCTATGGTACCCAGGATACAGCGGTCCACCCCCAGGTCCAGGTACTGGCGGATGCGCTCCTCGCTGCGGATTCCGCCGCCCACCTCCATATAAAGTCCGCCCTGCCCGGCAATAGCGGCGATGCTGTCAAAATTGGCCGGAGCGCCGTCCCGGGCGCCGTCCAGGTCCACTACATGGAGATACCGGGCTCCGGCGTCCATAAATTCCCTGGCGTAGGCACAGGGGTCCGTTCCGTAAACCGTCTCCTGGCCGTAGTCCCCCTGGTAAAGGCGAACCACTTGTCCGCCCCGCAGGTCAATGGCGGGAAAAATCTGCATGATATCCCTCCCCCTCTTATGGATGGATTTTACAGGTCAGTTCCTCCGCCTCCAGGCGGAAGACGCAGACAGCGTCCAGGGCCGCTTTGCCAATCTCCCACTGGTCCCTGCCGGCCACATGGGCCAAAATGGCGGAGAGGCCCGCCTGCTTATCCGCCGCCGTCTCCAGCAGCGTCACCGGGCCGCCGCCCATGACGCATTGGAAGCGGGAGGTATAGTCGCAGGCCTTGGGGCCCGACACCCATTCATGGCCGGTATCCATCTCAAACGCGGCCCAGCCCGCCCTGCGGATCAAGTCGATCTTTCGCCCCTCCTGCGCACTGTGGAAATAGAGGGTATACCGCCCCTCCCGCTCCACAAAGCCGAAGTCCATGGGAACGACATATGCCCGCTCCCCGTCGCACAGGCCCAGGCGGCAGCATTTACAATTCGTAATAATCTCCCGGATTTTTACAGGGTCGGTGACCTCCCGGTCCTTCCTTCTCATAGGCGTCCTCCTTCTTCACAGCTCTCCAAAAGCCCGCAGCAGCCGCAGCCCCGCGTCCCCGGACTTCTCCGGATGGAACTGCGTTCCCCAGACGTTCCCCCGGCGGACCACGCCGGTGACGGAGACGTTTCCGTACTGGGACGCGCCCAGGGTGCTCCCGGCGCAGTTCCGAGCGTAAAAGCTGTGGACATAGTACACATATTCGCCGTCCTTAAAATACCGGAACAACGGGTCGTCCCGCAGAACCTCCAGGCTGTTCCAGCCCATGTGGGGAACCTTTTGCGCCTTGTCCGTCAGGTCCTCCGCCAGGGACGCCACCTCGCCGGGAACCAGCCCCAGGCCGGGGTGCTCGCCGTACTCAAAGCTCCGGTCAAACAGGAGCTGCATCCCCAGGCAGATGCCCAAAAGCGGCTTTCGCTCCGCCTCCTCCAGGAGAACGGGGACCAGCCTGGCGGCGTCCAGCTTGGCCCTGGCGTCGCCGAACGCCCCCACGCCGGGGAGGATGATGCGCTCCGCTGCCCGAAGCCTTGACGCCTGGCCGGTGACCTCCGCCTCCAGGCCCAGGGCGCGGAGGCTGGAGGTCAGGGAGAACAGGTTGCCCACGCCATAATCCACAATCGCAGTCATTTACAGCACACCTTTCGTGCTTGGAATGTCGTCCAGATGCTTCGGGTCAAAGGCCGCGGCCCCCTTCAGCGTCCGGCCCATGCCTTTAAAAACGGCCTCCAAAATGTGGTGGGTATTCTCCCCCGCCATCCGGCGGATGTGGATGGCGCCGGGGCAGTTCCGCACGAAGCCCAGCCAGAATTCCTGGGCAAGCTCCGTGTCAAAATCCCCCACCTTGGCGGCGGGCAGGTCCACCGCCCAGCCCAGGTAATCCCGGCCCGACAGGTCGCAGGCGCAGAGGACCAGCGTCTCGTCCATGGGCAGCAGAAACTGGCCGTAGCGGACGATGCCCCGCTTATCCCCCAGGGCCTCCTGAAACGCCTTGCCCAGGCAGATGCCAATGTCCTCCACCGAGTGGTGGTAATCCACCTGCGTGTCGCCGCGGCAGGTCACTGTAAGATCAAAGTCCCCGTGGCGGGCAAAGAGCTCCAGCATATGGTCCAGGAAGCCGCAGCCGGTGGCGATCTCCGCCCTGCCGGTTCCGTCCAGATTCAAAGCCAGCCGAATCTGCGTCTCCTTCGTGTCTCGTTCAATGCTTGCGGTGCGCATGGCCGTTTCCCTCCTCATCCGTTGTCCAGCACCTGGTCAATCCGCTCCGCCAGCGCCTCCATCTGCTCCTTGGAACCGATGGTAATGCGGACGAAATCCCGGATGCGGTCCTTGTCAAACCAGCGGACCAGGACGCCCTGTTCCTTCAGTCTCCGGTAGAGCTCTCCGCCGGGGATGCGGTCCGATCTGGCAAAGAGAAAGTTGGCGGAGGAGGGCAGAACGGAAAATCCCCGGTCCTCCAGCGCCGCCGCCGTCCAGGCCCGGTTGTCCCGAATGGCCTGGCAGCAGGTCTGAAAATACGCCTCGTCCTCCATAGCGGCGGTTCCCGCCAGCAGGGAGAGACGGTTCACATTATAGGGATTGAAACTGTACTTCACCCGGTTCAGATCCGCGATGAGCTCCGGGTCCCCCAGCGCAAAGCCAATCCGTCCCCCGGCCAGGGAGCGGCTCTTGGACATGGTCTGCGTCACCAGAAGGTTCCCGTACTCCCGAACCAGGGGGACGCAGCTCTCCGCCCCGAAGTCCACATAAGCCTCGTCCACCAGGACCACCCGGTCCGGGTTTTTCTCCAGCAGCCGCCGGATGTCGGAGACGGGAATGGTCATGCCCGTAGGGGCGTTGGGGTTGGCAATAACCACCATGCCGGGAAAGTCCATGTAGTCCTCCGCCCGCAGGGCGAACCCCTCCCCCAGGGGAATCCGGCAGGCTCTCAGGCCGAAGAGGGCCGCCTGCGCCTCATAGAAGCCGTAAGTGATGTCGGCAAAGGCCACGTCCTTTCCTCTCCCGCAGAAGGCCCGGAAGGCAAAGGCGAGTATCTCGTCGGAGCCGTTGCCGCTGACGGCGTTCTCCGGGCCCAGGCCATACCGCCGGGCAATGGCGCCGTTCAATGCGGCGCAGGTGGGGTCGGAGTAGAGGCAGAGCTTTTCCACCTCTGCCCGGCTCACCGCCTCCAGCACCTTGGGCGAGGGCGGGAAGGGGCTCTCGTTGGTATTCAGCTTGATATACTGCTGGTCCCGGGGCTGCTCGCCGGGGGTATAGGGGGCCAAGGCCATGGCCTCCGAAGATAAAAACCGGCTCATTCAAACACCGCTTTCGTTCCAAATTCTCTCCGGCTCAGCGCCGAACGGGCGTGGCCCTCCAGGCCCTCCCGACGGGCAAAGTCCGCGATCCGGTCCGCCCAGGCATTCAGCGCCGGACGGTCATAGCAGAGGAAGCTGGAGCGCTTCATGAAGTCATCCACGCCCAGGGGACTGGAGAACCGGGCCGTGCCGGAGGTGGGCAGGGTGTGATTCGGCCCGGCGACGTAATCCCCCAGAGCCTCTGGCGTAGAGCGGCCCAGGAAGACGCTTCCGGCGTTCCGAATGCGGGGCAGCAGGGCGAAGGGGTCGTCCACGCAGAGCTCCAAATGCTCCGGGGCGATGCGGTTGACCGCCTCCACCGCCTTGTCCAGGCTGTCCGTGACGAGAATCTTCCCATTGTCCTCCAGGGACCGGCGGGCGATCTCCCGCCGGGGCAGCGTCTCCAGCTGGGCCTCCACCTCCGCCTGAACGGCCTCCGCCAATTCCCAGCTGTCCGTCACCAGCACGGCGGAGGACCGCACGTCATGCTCCGCCTGACTGAGGAGGTCCGCCGCCGCCCATTTCGGGTCGGACTTCCCGTCCGCCAGCACCAGGATTTCACTGGGGCCGGCGATCATGTCAATGGCCACCCGGCCAAAGACCTTCCGCTTGGCCGTGGCCACGAACACGCCGCCGGGGCCCACGATCTTATCCACCCTGGGCACGCTCTCCGTGCCGTAGGCCAGGGCCGCCACGGCCTGGGCCCCGCCGATCTTGAACACCGCGTCCGCCCCGGCAATCCGCGCCGCCGCCAGGGCACCGGGGCTGATGCTTCCGTCCCGGGCAGGCGGCGTCACCAGGACGGTCTCCCCCACTCCGGCGATCTTGGCCGGAATGACGTTCATCAAAATAGTGGAGGGGAAGGCCTCCGGACTCCGGGGCACGCAGACGCCCACCTTTTCAATGGGCGTCCACCGCTGGCCCATGACCACGCCGGGCCGGTCCGTCAGAACAAAATCGTTGTGCCGCTGGCGCTCGTGGAAGCGCCGGATGTTCTCCGCCGCCTCCCGCAAAGTTTCCAGGAAATATCCATCCACCGCCTCCAGGGCGGCGTCCAGCTCCGCCTCCGTCACCCGGAGGACGTTCAGCTCCGCGCCGTCAAAGCGGCGGGTGTACTCCCGGAGGGCGGCGTCGCCCCGCTCCCGGACCGCCGCGATCACGGCGTCCACCGCGGCGGAGACGTCCTCCTCCGCCTGAATGTCCCGGTTCAAAAGCGCCTCCGGCGGGAGACCGTCAAACTCCAGAATTTTCATCATGTCCCCGTCACCTCCGTCAGCTTTTGCAGCAGGGTCTCCACCTCCCGGCGCTTGAACTGGAAGCTGGCCCGGTTGGCAATGAAGCGGGCGGAGATGGGCATAAACTCCGTCAGCACCTTCAAATGGTTCTCCCGCAGGGTCGTGCCGGTCTCCACAATGTCCACAATTACATCGGAAAGGCCCAAAATCGGGGCCAGCTCGATGGACCCGTTCAGCTTGATGATGTCAATGTCCCGGCCCTGGGCCGCGTAATAGGCCTTGGCGATGTTCACAAACTTCGTCGCCACCCGAAGGGACCGGCCCGGGTCGTCCCGGAAGTCCTCGGGTCCCGCCACGCACATGCGGCACCGGCCAAGACCCGTGTCCAGCAGCTCATAGACGTCGGCCCCGGACTCCTCCAGGATGTCCTTTCCCACGATGCCGATGTCCGCCGCGCCGTGCTCCACATAGATGGCCACGTCGCTGGGCTTCACCAGGAAATAGCGGATGCCGGCGGCGGGATTCTCCACCACCAGCTTCCGGCTCTCGCTGTAATCCTCGGGGCAGCCGTAGCCCACGCCCGCCAGGAGGTTGTACACCCGATCCCCCAGGCGGCCCTTGGGCAGGGCCACGTTCAGCATACGCTTTTCCCGCCCGTTCGATGCCTCGTCGCTCAGGCGGTCCAGCTCGTCCAGATACAGCGCGAAGCCCACGGCCCTGGCCCCGGGGCGGAACTGCTCCGCCAGGGGGTCGTACCGCCCGCCTTTGAGCACCGCTCGGGGAATGCCGGCAAGATACCCCTGGAGCACCAGACCGTTGTAATAGTCCATATCGTTCACCAGGGACAGGTCCAGCCGCAGCTTCTGTCCCTCCGCCGCCAGCGCCCCGCACAGCGTCCGCAGCTCCGTCAGAGCCGCTCCCATGGCGGCGTTGAGGGCGATGGGCTCCGCCTGGTCCAGTACGGTCTCCCAATCCCCCGCCAGGGAGTCCAAACGGCAGAGGGCTCCGGCGCCCTGATTGGAAAGTCCCGCTTCCTCCGCCGCCGCTTTCAGCTCATGGAGGTTCCGATTCCGGATGCAGCGGAGCAGCCGGGGGCGGACGGCCTCCGGCGCGCCCACGGCGTCCAGCAGACCCGCCACGAAGCCCATGTGGCTTGCCTCCACCACAAACTCCCGCCCGGTCAGCGCCAGGCTCCGGCAGGCCAGGGACACCGCCCGGGCAGTGACTTCATCGTCCACCGCGCCGATGCACTCCAGCCCCATCTGGCTGATCTCCTGGAAGGTGTGGCTCTCCTGACTGGGGCGGTAGACGTTCTCGGAGTAGTAAAACCGCCCGCAGCTCCCCTCCTCGACCTGGGCGTTCTTGGCAATGGAGAGCGTGACGTCCGGTTTCAGCGCCAGCAACCGCCCGTCCAGGTCCGTGAAGGTAATGACCTGATCGCTGGCCAGAAACCGGCGGTTTTGCTGGTAGAGGCCGTACTCCTCAAAGCGGCCCATGCGGTACTGCCGGAAGCCCGCCTGCTCATACAGCAAGCGGAGCTGGAGAGACAGCCGCTCCTGGGGGCGCAAACAATTCAAATCCAATTCCACGGGGATTCCTCCTTGTGGGGCAGGGCCCCATTGATGGATTTCAGTATACACCGATTTTTTAATAAGGTAAAGCGCTAATTCGCTAGTACGGCAGAATCTCCGATTTTCACAAAAATGCCCTCAGGCCGGACCCGATTTTATAGGACTTTGCGGAGACGCCCCATGTCCCCACTCCTGCCGGCGCTCTGGCAGGCGGAAAATTCCATGTCAAACCATTTTTTCCGGCCGGACGGTTTCGTCAAATTCCTCCGCCGTCAGAAGGCCCAGGGAAAGGACCGCCTCTTTCAGCGTCACCCCATCGTGAAGGGCTTTCTTGGCGCACTCCGCCGCCTTTTCATAGCCGATCTTCGGCGTCAGGCAGGTCACCAGCATCAGGGAATTGTTCAGGTTCTCCTCCATCCGCTCCACATTGGGGGTGATGCCCTCCACGCAGTGAACCCGGAAGGAGTCCATAACGTCCGCCAGCAGCCGGGCGGAGAGCTGGAAGTTATAAGCCGACACCGGCAGGAACACATTCAGCTGAAAATTCCCCTGAGAGGCGGCGAAGCCAATGGCGGCGTCGTTCCCCATCACCTGCACCGCCGCCATGGTGACAGCCTCGCACTGGGTGGGGTTCACCTTGCCGGGCATGATGGAGCTGCCGGGCTCGTTTTCCGGAATGCGGAGCTCCCCCATGCCGCAGCGGGGACCGCTGGCCTGCCAGCGAATGTCGTTGGCAATCTTCATCAAATTCGCCGCCAGGGCCTTCAGAGCCCCGTGGGCGAACACCAGGGCGTCCTTGCTGGTCAGGGCGTGGAACTTATTTCCGTCGGGCTGGAAATCCAGGTCCGTCAGGAGCCGCAGCTCCTTGCAGACCATCTCATCATAGCCCTTGGGGGCGTTCAGCCCGGTGCCCACGGCGGTGCCGCCGATGGCCAGGCGGCAAAGCTCCGCCTGGGCCGCCCGGAGCATCCGGCAGGGGGCCTCCACCAGCTCCCGCCAGCCGGAGACCTCCTGGGCGAAACGCAGGGGCGTGGCGTCCTGAAGGTGGGTCCGGCCGATGCGGATGAGGCCGGGATAGGCCGCCTCCAATTTCGCGAAGGCTTCCGCCAGCCGCTCCGCCGCCGGAATGACCCCGCCCGCGACGCTCAGGGCCGCCGCGATGTGGAGGGCGGAGGGATAGGTGTCGTTGCTGGACTGGGAAGCGTTGACGTGGTCGTTGGGGTGGAGCTTAACGCCCCGGTCCGCCGCCAGATGGGCGATGACCTCGTTGACGTTCATGTTGGTCTGGGTGCCGCTGCCGGTCTGCCAGACCACCAGGGGAAACTCCTCGTCCCACTTCCCCGCTCGGATTTCCTCACAGGCGGAGGCGATAGCGGCAGCCTGCTCCGCCGTCAGCTTGCCCGCAGCGGCGTTGGCCTTGGCGCAGGCTTCTTTTAAGTAAGCGAAGGCGGTGATGATCTCCTTGGGCTGGCGCTGGCCGCCGATCTTGAAGTTCTCCAGGCTCCGCTGGGTCTGGGCGCCCCAATGGCGGTTCGCCGGGACGGCGATTTCGCCCATGGTGTCGTGCTCGATGCGGGTGGCGTTCATCATTTCTGCTCCCCTCTTTCGTTTTTTCATGTTGCTAGTATACCGGCGGAACGGTGCGAACGTAAGAGCCGCCGCCTCAATCGCAAAGCGCTCCTTTGATCTACTCATGTCCATAAACGGTTTCCGCCTTTACGGCGTTTATTATAACCGCATGAACGCCCAAAAGCAAGCCCGCCGAAAAAACCTTCGGCGGGCGGTTCGTCACTGGGTCAGCAGGACCAGATTCCGGTCCGCGATGAAATTCGGCACGCTGTAGACCACCGCGATGGCGTCTATGCCGTTTTCCGCCGCGTACCCTGAGGCGGCGTATCGGTAATACCGTGGGTCCAGGAGGTGGACTTCTTCAAAGTGCTGGGCCAGGAAGGGGGCCAGGGAATCCGCATAAGAGTCCCGGATCACCAGCAGCTTCCCCGTTCCTTCCGGATTGCGGATGACGCAAAGCGGCTGATTGCCCCCCAGGAAGGCGGAGTATTTGTCCTTCTCTCCCAGGTAATCGTACTCATACAAGCGCGCTTCCTTGGGCGTGCCATCCCGCCAGGAGGTGACCGTCAGACCGCTCTCCTTCACCCAGAATTCGATGCTGTCCGGCTCCAGCCAGTGAATGCCGGACTGGGAATAGAGGGTTCCCTGAAACCCGTTGGAAACCGGGAGGTCCCACGCCTTCACCGCCTCCGGCTCCGGAACCTCCTCCCCACGGCCCAGGGCCTCCATCAGGGCGGCGTAGCCGTAATAGGCCCCCAGGGTGGTCCAATGGTGATCCGTGCGGTAGAAGATATCCTCCCCGGCGCGGCCGCTCAGGGCCGTGAGGAAATCAATGGACTCCGCGCCCTCCAGCTCCGCGGCCCGGGCGATGAAAGCCGCCTGGTCCCAGCTCTCCGCCCCCTTGGGCAGGCGGTCCCGCCAGATTTCCGCCGCAGAGGGAATCAGGCCCAGGTACACCGGGACCTCCGTCCGCTCCGCCAGGCGGGAGACATAGCTCAGATTCTTCTCCTCCAGACCGTCCCGGGGCGGCTCCACCTTGGCAATCAGGGTATCGCCGCAGAGGTACACTCTGTTGAACTCCCGCTTGCCCAGAAGCTGCTCCGTTCGGGCCTTAAGGCCCGTCCACTGGTCCCGGAGGGGAAACTGGTCGGCAAAATAGTCCTCCACGCCCTTGGTAAAGCTGCCGTCCTTCAAATTCTCCCAGGAGAACTTCGGGAACTGGGCCAGGGTCCGGTTCTCCACGCCGGAGCGGTCCCGGTCCGGCAGAAGGACATGCCACGCCAGCAGTCCTCCCAGGAAGAGGCAGAAGAAGGCCGCGAGAAAACGGCTGTATCTCGTTGTCATTCCGCCTCCTCCTTAAAACCGGAAATACAAAAAGGGATTGTAGCTGCCGTCCACCAGATACGCGGTGGAGAGGACCAGCCCCAGAACCATCAGCACCGGCGCCAGAACTCTCCGCCCCCGCTCGGGGAGCTTCTCCCACAGGTCCACGGCCAGAGTGGTGGAGCCCAGCGCCAGCAGCGCCAAAATCACAGCCCAGCTCCGAAGACGGTAGCCGTCCAGGGCGCTCCACAGCGGCCCGCCGCCGAAGCAAACCGCCAGATACCGCCCGCAGACCCCCAGGTCCTCCATGGCGAAGATACCCCAGCCCACAAAGACCACCGCCAGCGTATAGGCCCGCTTCACCCAGACCGGCGTCCGCGTCAGGAGGTCCCGGAACGCAAACCGCTCCAAAATCAGCCACAGGCCGAAGTACAGTCCCCAGAGAATGAAATTCCAGCTGGCCCCATGCCAGAAGCCGGTGCAAAGCCAGACGATCAGCAGATTCCGCAAAGTCCGGGCCTTCCCCTTCCGGCTGCCCCCCAGGGGAAAGTACAGGTATTCCCGAAACCAGGAGGTCAACGACATGTGCCACCGCCGCCAGAACTCCCCCACGGAGAGAGAGAGGTACGGGTGGTCAAAGTTCTCGCCGAACCGGAAGCCCAGGATGCGCCCCAGGCCAATGGCCATGTCGGAGTATCCGGAGAAATCGAAGTAAATCTGAAATCCAAAGGCCAGCAGTCCCGTCCAGCCCCCCGCAGCCGTCAGCGTCCCGGCGCTCTGGGAGGACAGGCAGCTCTCCCACAGCGCTCCAGCGGCATTGGCCAGCAGCACCTTCTTGGCAAGGCCCGCCGTAAACCGGCAGGCCCCCCCGGCAAAGTCCTGTGAGGTGACGGTCCGCCGCGCCAGCTCCGCCGCCACCGTCTTGTACTTCACGATGGGCCCGGCAATGAGCTGGGGGAAAAGGGTGACATAGGCCCCGAAGTCGACAGGATTCCGCTGCACCGGCGCGTCGCGGCGGTAGACGTCGATGGTGTAGCTCATCGTCTGGAAGGTGAAAAAGGAGATGCCCAGCGGCAGAGGCAGGCCCAGCTCCGGGAGGGACACGCCGGGAAGCAGGGACAGATTGGCCGCCAGAAAGTCCCAGTACTTGAAGAACCCAAGAAGCAGCAGGTTGAACACCACCGACTGCCCCACAAACCACCTCGCCAGCCGGTCCCGGTCCCGGAACTTCTCCACCAGAAGGCCGTGGGTATAGTCGATGAAAATGGACAGGAACATGATTCCCACGTACACCGGCTCGCCCCAGCCGTAGAAAAAAAGGCTGGCCAAAAGCAGCACAAAATTACGCCGCCGAAGCGGCGTAATAAAGTAAAGTGCCAGCGTCAGCGGCAGGTATCCGAATAAAAACGTCAGGCTGCTGAAAACCATGGGACGCTCTCCTCACGAAAATTGCCGGTTAAACTGCTCCTCCAGGCTCTCCTGGAACTCCCCCGAGGCGATCAGCGCCGCGTAGGTCCCCTGGCGCAGCACCTCGGCCTTCTCCCAGGCGGCCTGGGTCTCGGGATACCAGGCCCCGCCGTTTACCTGGGCGTCGACGCGGGCCTGGAGGATGCCGGCGGCCTCCTCCGCGTCCTCCTCCGTCTCCCCCTGGAAGAGCACAATCTCATTCACGTCGGAGCTCATGGCGGGAACCTTTGCCAGAAGCTGCCCGGCGGGAACCCCGGCGAGACCGGGATAGTAGCTTTCCAGCAGCTCTCCCTCCACGTCCGTCATATAGCCGTCTTCCCAGCCGCAGGCCTCCGCCATTCCGGCATAAAGGGCGCTGAGGGACACCTCCGCCGTCTCCGCCCCGCCGCCGTCCGCCTGCCCGCAGCCGGAGGCCAGCAGCAGCAGCGCCAGAACCCACACCGTTCTTCTCTTCATCCCGATCTCCTCCCGCTCCCGCAGACGGCTCCGCCGCCGGAAAAGTTTTCTTTTTGTTCCTTGTTTTTATACAGGATTCACGCTATAATTTCAACATCAAATCTGTAACATTCCGTAACAGTTCCACTGTTTGGTTGTTACTTTCTGGAGGTCGCCATGTACAGTTTCCGCAACGACTACAGCGAGGGAGCCCACCCCAAGGTGCTTCAGGCCCTCACCGAGACCAATCTGGAGCAGACCCGGGGCTACGGTCTGGACCCCCGCTGCCAAAAGGCGGCGGACCTGATCCGCTCCCTCTGCGCCGCCCCGGAGGCGGACGTCCATTTCCTGATGGGCGGCACGCAGGCCAATCTCACCGTCATTGAGGCGCTGCTGAAGCCCTATGAGGCGGTTCTCTCCGCCCACACGGGGCACATCCACGTCCACGAGACCGGGGCTGTTGAGGCCACGGGGCGCAAGATTCTCCCCCTCAAGAGCGCGGACGGCAAGGTCACGCCCGCGATGATCGAGTCCGTGGCGGAGCTCCACGGGGACGAGCACCAGGTCAAGCCCGCCATGGTCTACATCTCCAACACCACGGAGGTGGGCACCGTCTACTCCAGGGAGGAGCTCTCCGCCCTCCGCCAATGCTGTGACCAGCACGGCCTCCTCCTCTTTCTGGACGGGGCCCGGCTGGGCTCCGCCATGGCCTGCGGGGACCTCACCTTCCCGGACCTGGCGGCCCTGACCGACGTCTTCTCCATCGGCGGCACCAAAAACGGCGCCCTCTTCGGCGAGGCCGTGGTCCTGCCCACTCCCCGGAAGGATTTCCGCTGGTACATGAAGCGCCGGGGGGCCATACTGGCCAAGGGCCGCCTCCTGGGCGTCCAGTTTCAGGCCCTGCTGGAGGACGATACCTTCCTCAGCGCCGCCCGCCACGCCAACCGTCTGGCCCTCCGCCTCCGGGACGGCGTCGCCGCCCTGGGTTATCCCCTGCCGCTGCCCTCTCCCTCCAACCAGCAGTTCCCCGTGCTCCCCAACGACGTGGTGGAGCAGCTCCGGGACATGGGCTATGCGTTCGAAACCGACCACACCGTGGACGCCGGACACACCTGCATCCGTCTGGTCACCAGCTGGGCCACGCCGGAGCAGGCTGTGGAGGATTTTCTCTGGGACCTCTCCGTCTGCGCGGGCGCAGGCCGGGAAACACACTGACCCCGCCAGCCGTTTTCCACCCCCTCCGGCATTGCCGGAGGGGGTGTTTTCGGTCACTCAATATGCTCCTCACAGAAATTGTCCAACACCCGGAAGCCCATCTTTTCCGGCGGCGCCACCGGGAATTTCGCGATGGTGTCCGGGTCGAAAATGGGACACATCCGCTTCTCCGGCTCCAGCCGGAGGAACGGCTTCTCATCGTCGCGGCCATTGACCGCCCGCTTATCCTCTGACATAATATCACCCCGAAGGGAGTATGCGCGGAAGACGGGGATTTTATGTTGCCGTCAGTGCAGATTCATCAGGCGGATGCCCGCCTCCTTGTCTCCGGCGACGATGAGGTGCGCGTCCTCCCGGAAGCGGTACTGGGGGTCCACCAGAGGCACCACCACGTCGCCGCTTTTCACGCCCAGGATGTTGACGTTGTACTTCCGCCGGACCTCCAGCTCCACGACGGTGTGGCCCGTCCACTCCGCGGGGACCTCCAGCTCGAAGATGGCAAATTTCGGCGTCAGCTCAAAATAGTCAAAGACGTTCTCGGCGGAGAAGCGGATGGCCGAACGGCGGGCCATGTCCATCTCCGTATGGACCACGAAGTCCGCGCCGATCTTCCGCAGGAACTTGATCTGCCGCTCCTGGTCCGCCCGGGCCACCACAAATTTCGCCCCCAGCTCCTTCAAGGCGGCGGTGGCCTCCAGGGAGCACTGAAAATCGTCCCGAACGCAGACGAAGCACACGTCAAAATTCCGGATGCCCAGAGACGCCAGCACATCCTCGTCCTGGCAGTCTCCCACGCAGGCGGCGGTGGCGGTGGCGGCCACCCGGGCCACCTTGTCCTCGTCCTTATCCAGGACCATGACCTCGTTCCCAAGCTCCAGCAAATACCGGGTCAGGTGCCGCCCGAAGCGGCCCAGACCGATGACCAAAAAGGATTTCACAGCCATTCTCCTTCATTTAAATATCATATCCAAATTTTTATCCAATCAAAATCTTCTCCGGCACATAGCGGATGCAGTTCTGGGCCGCTTTTCCCCGGGTGATGGCCATGGCCACGGACATGCTCCCCACCCGCCCGGCAAACATCATCAGAATCACCGTCCACTTGGACAGCAGCGGCAGAGTCCCGGTGACGTTCCGGGACAGTCCCACGGTGCTCATGGCGGAAAAGGTCTCATACAGCGCGTCCGTCAGGTCCACACCCTGCACGCACAGCACCATGCACCCCGCCAGGACCCCCAGCAGGTAGATGCCGGCGGTGGAGCTGGCCTTGTGGATGTCCTCCTCGTCCAGGCGGCGGCGGAAGATGTTCAAATCGTCCTGCCGCCGGATGCGGGCCCGGACTCCCAGAAGCAGCACCGCGAAGGTGTTCACCTTCACGCCGCCGCCGGTGGACCCGGAGGCCGCCCCCACGAACATCAGCGCCAGCATCAGCAGCACGCCTCCCTGACTCAGGGAGGCCTGATCCACCGTGGCGAAGCCCGCCGTCCGGGCCGTCACCGACTGGAAGGCCGCCATCAGCGCCCGGACCGGGGCGCTCTCCCCGGCGAAGGCGTGGTCCGCCTCCAGGAAAAAAAAGGCCAAGGCTCCGCCGGTGTAAAGAACCAGCGTCATGGTAAAGGCCATCTTGGAGTGCAGCCGCCAGCGGCGGAAGCGGCGGCCGTGGGTCAGCACGTCGTCCCACACCAGAAAGCCCAGTCCCCCGCAGACGATCAAGGCCATCAAAACGGCGTTCAAAAGCGGCTCCCCCGCCGCAGAGGTCAGGGACGCGCCGGTGCCCAGCAGGTCAAAGCCCGCGTTGCAAAAAGCGGAGACGGCGTGAAACACCGCCATCCAAAGCCCCCTGCCCAAGCCGTACCGGGGGCAGAACCACAGCGCCAGCAGCGCCGCGCCGGCCCCCTCGCACGCCAGCGTCACCAGCAGAGCCCGGCGGGCCAGACGCACCACGCCTCCCAGCTGCAAAGCCCCCACGCTGTCCTGAAGCAGAGCCCGCTGCCGCAGGCTCACCCGCCGCCGGACCAGCAGCGCCGCAGGGAGAGACGCCGTCACAAACCCCAGGCCTCCGATCTGAATCAGCAGCAGCACCACCGCCTGACCGAAGGGGGTGAACTGGGTGGCGGTGTCGTACAGCGTCAGCCCGGTGACGCAGGAGGCGGAGGCGGCGGTAAACACCGCCCCGGTCCAGGAGATGGACTCCCCGCTTCGGGAGGCGATGGGCAGGGACAAAAGGCACGCCCCCGCCAGAATCAGCAGGGCGAAGCCCAGAGCCAGAGTCTGGACGGCGTTCGGACGGCGCATAGGGAAAAATCTCCTTTTGACAATTTCTGAAAAAGCGTCGAAACCGCGGCGCTTTTTTATCATTATACTCGCTTGCGCCTCTGATTTCAAGGGTTCGGCGGTTTTTTCGAAAAGCGGGCGAAAAAAGAGTTCGGAGATAAAAAAACCGCCCTCGCCTCTTGCTTTTTTATCCCGTGTTTGGTAAACTGAAGTAGCCACTATACATGCGGCAATTTTGTTATGATGAAAGGAGCAGAAAACATGAGTAAACGCCTGTTGTCAGCGCTCGTTGCCTTCTGCATGGCGCTGACGCTGATGCCCTCTTGGGCTCTGGCCGACGAACCGGCGGACGATGGTCCGAGCGAAGACCCCGCAGCCGTCGAAACCCCGGCGGAGCCTGAGGAGGATGAGGAGGAAAGCTCTGATGCTTCCCTGCCGGAGGAACCTGATGAAGAGGAAATTCCCACCACTTCTGTAGCAGAGGTCGAAATTATTGAGGACGCCGACCCCCTTGATAACGACAAATTGTTTGAAGACTTTCTCAACGTTGAATTGGGCCTTGTGCCCGACGAGAGCGGCACCATGCCGATGCTGGAAGGCTTCAGCAAAACGCCCGAATACGACAAACTGACAGGCCCGCAGAAAACTCTGTACACATATCTTGAGCCCATTATTCAAGAGATTGCCGAAGGAAATAGAACCAACACCACAATTCGGCTTGAAAATCTCCATATAGATACAGTGAGCGGGAGTAGTATCAGCAGCGTTCTCGCAGCTATGCGGAAGGACTACCCCTCTTACTTTTATTGGTACTACCGGAATGGTTTAAAATTCCACACAAATAAACTTGAGTATGATTCTAGCACTGGAATCATCAAGCCTTTTGACATTACTCTCACCGTGGACGTAGATTATCGGGCCAACGGATCCGAGAACACATTGGACACCACCCAACATAATAAGGCAAAGACGGCTATCGCTTACGCCACAGAACTTGCTAGTACATTGGGCGCTGGCGAGTCTGATTATGAAAAGCTTCTTGCGTTTAAAAACTGGATTGTCGATAACGTAGATTACAACGATGACGCATTGACAAGTAGTCCCGCCGATGGCGAGAGTCCTTGGCAGCTTATCAACGTTTTTGACAAAGACCCCTCGACTAAGGTCGTTTGCGAGGGCTATGCAAAGGCTTTTCAGTTCCTCTGTGACCGCACACAGTTTGAAAACAATATTTATGTCTACACCGTTTCCGGTTGGATGGGTACCTTCAACTCTTTAGGCGGAAACAATACGGGCGAAGCCCACATGTGGAATATCGTCACCATGGAAGACGGAAACAATTATTTGGTCGACGTAACCAACAGCGAATATGGTACCGCCGGATTCCCTAGTGTTCAGGGAGTGCCCGGTCCTGAGCATGTCACGGACCGCGGCAGGCTTTTCCTGGTTGGTGCTGAGGGTACGATTGACTCTGCCTACCAGGTCAAAGACGCGAATGGCGCAAATGTATCCAGATATCAATATACTTATCAATGGCAAGACACTGCAGGTCAAACTCATACGTTTAGCGCCAAAAACGATTACCCTGACAGAATTCTGACTCTCTCCAGTACGGACTACATGCCCCCGCACACCTTAGCGGGCACGGTTTCCATCAACGGCACCATGAAGTTCGGCCAGACTTTGACGGCCAGCTACAGCGGTGACGAGACCCCCCTTACCTACCAGTGGCTCCGAGACGGTACAGCTATCTCTGGCGCCACCAATACCACTTACACGCTTGCTGAAAACGACATTGGAAAAAAAATTAGCGTGACTGTTTCAAGCGGCGACGCATCCAAGACCTCCACCTCTCACGGTCCCGTGGAGAAGGCGGATGGCCCTGCCGCTCCGGCGAGCGCCACCGCCACCAGCACCTACAACAGCATTACGGTAACAGCAACGCCCTCTGCGGACTATGAATACGCCATTCAGTCCGGCGCTGACATTCGTTGGCAGAACAGCAATACGTTTACTGGTCTGAACGAGGGCACCACGTATACGATTCTTATCCGCGTCAAGGAAACGAATACCACCAAACCCGGCACGACTGGCAGCATGACCGCTACGACCAAGGGTGCCTTGAGCGCGAATTCCTTCCAGGTCGACACGCCCACCGTTGTTTACGACGGCACCGCGAAGAGCACCACTGTCACCGCCCCCGACGGCGTTACTCCTACCGTTACATACCGGCAGAATGGGCAGATTGTCGCGTCTCCCACCAATGCGGGCGTTTACGACGTATACGTTACAGCGACGGCAACCGCGGAAAGCGGCTTCTCTGATTTGACTACCCCTGTCAAAGTCGGCGCCTTTGAAATTACCAAGGCCCCTGTGACCATCACGGTCTCCTCCACGGTTTCCACCAACATCAATGGAACCGTGCAGCTGAATGCGGCGACGGAACCCGTCGGACTCACTTTGAGCTATACCAGCGCAAATCTTTCTGTCGCCACAGTGGACCAGACCGGACTCGTAACCGGAAAAGCGGTAGGCACTGCCGTAATTACCGTCTCCTATGCCGGAGACAACAACCACCAGGCGGCTGAATCTAAACAGGTAACCGTCAACGTGACTGATCTGCCTGTTTGGGGGATTGCTTTCACCTCTCCCACCGAAACGGTGGAGTTCGGCGGAACGGTTACAAATGTGGCCACCGTTACGAAACCTGCGGGTGTGACTTCCGACCCCGCCGCTCCCACCTACACCAGCAGTGATGAAACTGTCGCCACGGTGGACGCCTCCGGCACAGTCACGGCGCGCAAGGCCGGCACCGTAACCATCACCGCCTCTGTCGCAGGCGTGGCGGGAGAAGTCGCCGAAAACAGCGCCTCCTATACACTGACGGTGACTCCGAAGAGCATCACCCCCACCGTGGAACTGACCGGCAGTCCCTGGACCTACACCGGCAGCGAGATCAAGCCCGGCGTGGTTGTCAAAAACGCCGAATCCGTGCTTGCGGAAGCTGAATACGACATCGGCTACGACAACAACATCAACGCGGGCACCAACACCGCCCATGTTACCGTCTCCCCCGCCCAGGGCGGAAACTACGTTTGGGACCCTGTGACCACGCAGTTCAGCATTGAAAAGGCGGCTGTCGCCACGCCTCCCACGGTACAAAAGGCCCACGGCACTGTGACCGAAGGCCCGCAGACCTACAGCATCGCCGCCCTGCTTTCCGGCTACACCAATGTCACCTATGGCGCTCTTACCGTGAGCGATGACAACGGCCTGTTGGGTTCTACCGTGACCATCAGCCCGGACGGCGTTCTCTCCTACACCCTGACCGGAACAGGAGAGGAAGGCCAGACCGCCACTGTGACGGTTCCTGTCCAGTCTATGAACCATCAGGACTTCAACCTGGTTTTCACCATCACGGTGAAAAACCTCCCCGAAGGCGCTGCCCTCGCCCCCATCGCTGTAACCCTTACCCAGGACGCCGGCACTACCTACACGGTGACCATCACTCCGCAGGACGGCGCGGAATACAGCTTTGATGGCGTACACTGGGGCCCCAACAACACGCTCACCGGCCTGGAGGGCGGCGATTCCTATATCGCCTACATCCGCCGCGCCGCTGTGGAGGATGTCTCTCTGGAAGGCCCGGAGCAGAGCACGTCCATGACGATTGTTCCCCCCGCCTTCAATCCCAACGGCGGCACCTTCCGGGGCAGCCAGCAGGTGACGCTCCACGCCAAGGACGGCGCGAAAATCGTCTACACCACCGACGGCACCGAACCCACCTATAATATCCCCGAGGACGCGGAAGAGCCCGTGATCTCCGGCATTCTCTATGACGGCAATGCCTTCTCCATCACCAACACCACTACCGTCAAGGCCATTGTGGTAAACCTGAACGAGGATGGCGGCGTCACTTCCAAGAGCGAAGTCCACTCCGTCACCTTCACCCGGCGCTCCACCGGCGGCGGCGGTGGCGGCGGCGGCTCCACCGTCATCAACGGCGGCACCGCCTCCGCTTCCAAGCCCAGCACCTCCTCTACCTCCACCACACCCAGCGTCTCCAGCGGCCGGGACACCACCACTGCCATGCCCAACGCCACCGTGAAGGACGGCGCCGCCTCCGCCAACATCAGCGGAAGCCTGGGTCAGGACCTGGTGAACCAGGCTGTGGAGAACAACAGCAGCACCGTGGTCATCGCCCCCTCCATCAACGGCGAGGCCGATCAGACCAGCGTCACCATTGGCTCCAGCGTGGTCGGAGACATCTCCAAGCGCACGGACGCGGACCTTCAGGTCGTGACTCCCGCCGCCAATGTGACCATCTCCAATCAGGGTCTTTCCAGTCTGGCGTCCAAGGGCGGTTCCCTGGTGGTCAACACCGCCGCCAAGGGCGACGCCATTGACGTCACCATCACCGCCGGCGGCTCCGTGGTGGACCGCGTGAGCGGCGGCGTGACCGTGGAGATTCCCGCCAACTGCACCGCCGGCACTGTGGCCATGCTCACCAAGGCCGACGGCACCACCGAGCTGCTCCGCAAGTCTGTGGCCGATGCCGCCAGCGGCACCGTCACCGTTCCTCTGGACGGTTCCGCCTCCATTACTCTGGTGGACAACAGCAAGTCCTTCGGCGACGTTCCCGCCGGGAACACCTTCGCCAACGCCGTGGCCTTCGTCTCCAGCCGGGAGATCATGAACGGCACCAGCAGCGGCGTTTTCAATCCCAGCGCGCCCATGACCCGCGCCCAGCTGGCGAAGGTCCTCCACAATCTGGAAAGCAATCCCGCCGCCGAGGCCGGCAGCTTCTCCGACGTGACCGGCGACGCCTGGTGCGCCGAGGCTGTCCAGTGGGCCTCCTCCAAGGGCATTGTCACCGGCTATGCCGACGGCAGCTTCAAGCCCAACAACTACATCACCCGCGAGCAGCTGGCCGTCATGCTCTACCGCTACGCCGGCAGCCCCGCGGTCAGCTCCACCGATCTCCGCTTCAACGACGCTTCCCTGGTGGGCGGCTACGCGCAGGCCGCCATGGCCTGGGCCACCCAGAACGGCGTCATCAACGGCAAGGGCGGCAACATGCTGGACCCCAAGGGCCAGGCCACCCGCGCCCAGGTTGCCCAGATGCTGCTGAACTACATGAGCAACATCGGCTGAACCAAATACCGCGCAAAAAGAGTCCCGGACATCCGTCCGGGACTCTTTCTCTTTTTGTTTCCATCCGCTCACTTCAGCAAAAGCAGCCGCTTTAAGAACTCCACGCCACGAGGCAGCACCCTCTCGTCGTCAAAGCAGAACTCCGGCGCGTGAAGCTCCGGCGTGTCCCCTGTACCCAGGAAGAAGAACACGCCGGGAACCCGCTTCTGGTAAAAGGAGAAATCCTCCGCCGCCAGAACCGGGGCTTCCAGCGTCCGGGGGATGTCCTCCCCCAAATCCGCGCAGAGGGTCTCATAGAGGCCCTCGTGGTTCCACACGGCAGGGTAGCCCTCACTGAGGCGCACGTCCACGCCGCAGCCGGTCTCCGCCTCGATTTCCCGCCCCGTCTCCTCCAGTCCCCGGCGGCAGAGGGCCTGCGTCTCATCCCGGTAGGTCCGGAGGCTTCCCTCCAGCCGGGTCTCTCCGCTGACGGCGTTCCGCACCGTACCGGAGGTCATTTTGCCAAAGCGAAGCACCAGCGGCTCCCTCCGGGGCAGGGCCTCCGCCATAGCATAGGCCCTGCGGAGATACTCCGCCCCCGCTGTCAGGGCGTCCCGTCCCTCCGCCGCCCGGCTGAGATGGACGCTTTTGCCGGTTACGGTGACGGTCACCTCGTTGGACCGGGCCATCAGCGGACCCGGCCGGGAGAAAACCTCCCCCGCCGGAAGCTTGGGCCAGAGGTGCAGGCCAAAAATCCGGGCGGCACAGTAGCGCTCCAGCAGCCCGGTTTCACAGAGCCGCCGGGCGCCGCCGGTGGTCTCCTCGGCGGGCTGAAAGAGGAAGAGCACGTTCCGGGGCAGCTCCGAACCATGCCCGGCGGCGTACTCCGCCAGGGCCAGCGCCATGGCCGTATGCCCATCGTGGCCACAGGCGTGCATCACGCCGGGGTGAACGGAGGCATAGGGCAGACCGGCGGCCTCCGTCACCGGCAGGGCGTCCAGGTCCGCCCGGAAGGCCACGGTCTCCTCCCTCCCGGCGTCCAGATACGCGCAGACAGCGGAGGAGATGGGGGAGAACGGCGTCAATCCAAAACGCTCCAGAGCGGAGCGGACATAGGCGCAGGTCTCCGGCAGACGGTCGTCCAACTCCGGAATCCGGTGCAGGGCGCGGCGGTATTCCACAACGGGCAGCATGGGCAGAGCCCTCCTTTGGCGTTTGATGATTTCACAATATAGCACACCTTCCCCCCGCGCGGCAAGAGGCCGCAGAGATTTCGGCGGTTTTGACAAAAGCTTTTTTGAAAATCCCTCTTGCAACTGCGTTGGGAAGATGATATGATAACAAAAAATGAGATAGAGGCGCGGAGACGAAGAGGTCGCGGGAGCCGGCAGGCCAGGAGCGCGACGGAGGCAGCTCCGCCGAATCTTCCGCCCAGGCATGGGCGGGGGATGGGTCCGGAGGGAATACTTCCGGGACTGTCCGCGGCTTCGGCTGCGGGGGCGCTATCCGCTTACAGAGATGTCACGCCGCCTGCGGCGTGCAGCTTGTCGGTAGGAGCGCGCCTCTACCGGCTTTTTTTATACAAAAGCAGGGCCCCGACCCACGATCTTACAAAACTTGGAGGGCATTCAAATGAAATTCAGCAATCCCACCGGCTCCATTGTCGCCATGATCACTCCCTTCCACGAGGACGGCAGCGTCAACTTCGACGTACTCACCCATCTGCTGGAACGGCAGATCGCCGCCGGAACTGACGCCATCCTCACCCTGGGCACCACCGGCGAATATCCCACCATGAGCCACGAGGAGGACGCCTCCGTCGTCGCCCACACCATCAAGGTGGTGAACGGCCGCGTGCCCGTCATCGTGGGCAGTGGCTCCAACTGTACCGCCACCCAGGTGGAAAAGAGCATCGAGTACCAGAACATGGGGGCCGACGCCCTGCTGCTGATCGCCCCCTACTACAACAAGGCCAATCCCGAGGGCATGTACCGCCACTTCGCCGAGACGGCGGACCGGGTAAACATCCCCTGCCTCCTCTACAATGTCCCGGGCCGCACTGGCTGCTCCATCCCCGTCTCCGTGGTGGAGAAGCTGAGCCGGCACCCCAATATCTGCGGCATCAAAGAAGCCAGCGGCGACATGAGTTACGCCATGAAGATCGCCCATTGCGTGGGCCCGGACTTCGCCCTCTACTCCGGAAACGATGACATCACCCTTCCCCTGATGAGCATCGGCGGCAGCGGCGTCATTTCCGTCTTCGCCAACGTCTGTCCGGATGTCTGCCGCCAGATCGTGGCGGACTACGCCGGCGGCCATCAGGACAGGGCGCTGGAGACTCATCTGAAGTACCTGGAGCTGATGAACGATCTTTTCATTGAGGTGAATCCCATCCCCGTCAAGTCCGCCATGAACATGATGGGCCTGAACGTAGGTCCCATGCGCCTGCCCCTGTGCGAAATGAGCGAAGCGCATCAGGCCGTTCTCCGGGCCGCGCTGAAGGAGGCGGGACTGCTGTGAGGTATCTGCTGATTGGCCGGGGAAAAATGGGCCGCCTCCTTCAGGAGACCGCCCAGGCCGCCGGAGACGAGATCGAAGCCGCCTTCGGCCGCGACGACCTGGAGCAGCTGGGAAAGCTGGGCCGGGTGGCGGACGTGGTGATCGACTTCTCCCGGCCGGAGACGCTGCCGGAAATCGCCTCCTATGTACGCCGCACCGGCACCCCCCTTCTCTCCGGCACCACCGGCTTCACCCCCGACCAGCTCCGGCAGCTGGAGAGCCTGGGCTCCTCCGCCCCAGTGCTGTGGGCGGCCAACTTCTCCCTGGGCATGGCGGTGCTGTACCGGGCCCTGCGGGAGGTCTCCGGCGTGCTGAAGCCGGACTTCGACGTGGAGCTGACCGAAACGCACCACAACCAGAAGGAGGACGCCCCCAGCGGTTCCGCCAAGCTGCTGCTGGAGGCCGTCGATCCCCGGCATGAGGCGCGCCTGGTCTATGGCCGGGAGGGCAGCACGGGAAAACGGCGGAAGAATGAAATCGGCGTCCACGCCCTTCGGGGCGGCACCGTGGCGGGCACCCATACCGTCCACTTCTTCGGCCCCGACGAGGAGCTGGAGTTCACCCACCGGGCCGCCAGCCGGCAGATTTTTGTCAACGGCGCGCTGCACATGGCCCGCCTGTTGCCGGGGAAGCCCAACGGAGTTTACGACCTGCAAAAAATCTTATTTGGAGAGTGACGGCCCATGAACGCACAGGAGATCATCGACTATATCGCAAACTCAGAGAAGAAGACCCCGGTAAAGCTCTATGTCAACACCACCGGCCCCGTGGACTTCGGCTCCGCCAAAGTCTTCGGCGGCGGAAACAGCTTCACCGTCTTCGGCGACTGGGCTCAGCTGGCCCCCATTCTGGAGGCCAACCGGGACAGCATCCGCGATTATGTGGTGGAGAACGACCGCCGGAACTCCGGCGTACCCCTGCTGGACCTGAAAGGCGTCACGGCCCGGATTGAGCCCGGCGCCATCATTCGGGAGAAGGTGGAAATCGGCGAGGGGGCCGTTATCATGATGGGGGCCGTTATCAACATCGGCGCCGTGGTGGGCCCGGGTACCATGATTGACATGGGGGCCGTGCTGGGCGGCCGGGCCACCGTGGGCAGCCGCTGTCACATCGGCGCGGGAGCCGTACTGGCCGGCGTGGTGGAGCCCGCCTCGGCCACCCCTGTCATCGTGGAGGACGGGGTGCTGGTGGGCGCCAACGCCGTGGTTATTGAGGGCGTTCATATCGGCAAAAACGCCGTGGTGGCCGCCGGGGCTGTGGTCATTGAGGATGTGCCGGAGAACGCCGTGGTGGCGGGAAGCCCCGCCCGGATCATCAAGATGAAGGACGAAAAGACCGAGGGGAAAACCGCCCTGGTGGACGCCCTGCGGAAGCTGTGACGCCTCTTTGAAAACTGAGGGAGCCCTTCCCCGGGTTCTCTCCGCGCCTAGAGCCGTCATACCCAACGGCTGCGTCCCGAGCCGCAGGCGCAGTCTCTCCGCAGCGCTCTGCCCTTCCGTCCATCGTCTCTGTGTTTTATAAATCGAAGACCGCCTGGGAGCAGCCATCCCAGGCGGTCTTTTCTGCGCCTCCGCTCCGGACCGGACGAAGGTTTTTATTGGCTTCCCCTTTTTTCCCGGAAAAGCCAATCACCAAATCAACGTTGCAAAATAGTCCTCCAGCGTCTCCGCCCGGCGGATCAGCTCCACGCTGCCGTCCTCCCGGAGAAGCAGCTCCGCCGAGCGGAGCTTGCCGTTGTAATTGTAGCCCATGGAGAACCCATGCGCCCCGGTGTCGTGGATGACCAGCAGGTCCCCCATGTCCACCTTGGGCAGCATCCGGTCCACGGCGAATTTGTCGTTGTTCTCGCAGAGGCTTCCCGCCACATCGTATTTGTGGTCGCAGGGGGCGTCCTCCTTGCCCATTACGGTGATGTGGTGATACGCACCGTACATGGCGGGACGCATCAGGTTGCACGCGCAGGCATCCACGCCGATATACTCCTTATAAATATGCTTTTCGTGGATAGCCCGGGTGACCAAATGTCCGTAAGGGGCCAGCATATAGCGCCCCAGCTCCGTGTAGAGCGCCACACCGCCCATTCCGGCCGGCGCCAGAATCTCCGCAAAGGCTTTCCGCACGCCCTCGCCGATGGCGGCGATGTCGTTCTCCGTCTCCTCCGGACGGTAGGGTACACCCACGCCGCCGGAGAGATTGATGAATGTAACCGGACAGCCGGTTTCCTCCTGAAGCTCCGCCGCCAGCCGGAAGAGAATGCGGGCCAGGGCGGGATAATACTCGTTGGACAGCGTGTTGGAGGCCAGGAAGGCGTGAAGGCCAAACTCCTTGACCCCCAGGTCCTTCAGCCGCCGGAAGGCCTCCGCCAGCTGGGGGCGGGTCATGCCGTACTTGGCGTCGCCGGGGGTGTCCATCACCTGAACGCCGTCCCGGCTCTCCCCCAGGGTGAAGACGCCGCCGGGGTTATAGCGGCAGCAGACCTTCTCCGGAACCGTTCCCTGGGCCTTTACCAAGGTGTCGATCAGGGTGAGGTCATCCAGATTGACGATGCCCCCCAGACGGCAGGCAGCCTGGAACTCCTCCTCCGTAGTGTTGTTGGAGGAGAACATGATCCCCTCCTCCCCGGTAATTCCGCAGCGCTCCGCCAGAGCCAGCTCCGCCAGAGAGGAGCAGTCGCAGCCGCAGCCCTCCTCGTGGAGGAGCTTCAGGATGGCAGGGGTGGGGGTGGCCTTGACGGCAAAATACTCCCGGAAGCCGGGATTCCAGGCAAACGCGGCCTTCAGCCGCCGCGCGTTCTCCCGGATGCCCCGCTCGTCGTAAATATGGAAAGGCGTGGGATACCGGGCGGCAATGCTCTCCAGCCGGTCATTGGTGACAAAAGGTGTTTTCATAAAACGGCCTCAACTCTTTCGTATAATGGGGCGGGGCGTTCCCGCTCAAAGCGCCTGCCGGGTGCAGCTCAGACCGCTCAGGCGGGCGATGATCTTTTCCCGGTATTCCTCGTGGTGGGGCATACCTCCCCCCAGTCCGCCCCGCTTCGGCAGCAGGAGCTTGAGAAACGCGCCGTTTTTCAGGGTGATGGAACAGCTGACGGCGCCCAGCATGGCTTTTTTGATCTCGCAGTCCTGAATCTCCGACAGGGGAAAACAGGTCCCCAGATCCTCGGCCACGGTCTTCCGCAGGTCCGGAATGTGATAAAATTGGTTCAAATACTTCCGCTCCTCACATTCGGCAACCAGGAAATACTGAGAGGTAACGCCAATATACACATCAAATTTGGACGTCTTTTTCTGGTTAATCTGAAGCGTTACGCCGTGAATTCCCGCGGAAATCGTCTCCCCCTCCGGGGTGCAGCCCTCCAGAACTTGCAGCATGTTGCCCTCGTCAAAAATACCGGCCATCGTCTCCGTCTCCTCGCTTACTTCGGATAAACAGTTTTTATTCTATCACAGATACAGCCTTGATTCAAGGCTTTTCTCTCGATATCCTTTTCAAAAAATAGCCCTTGTATTCCGCTGTCTCCGGCGGTACAATGGTGGAGAAACAATCCGCTTTTCGGAGCGGAAAACGGAGGTTTGACTATGGGAAAGATCGTTGTAAACGCCGTGGGCGAGCAGTGCCCCATCCCGGTGGTAAAGGCCACCCGCGCCCTGCGGGAAATGACCGGACCGGGAACCTTGGAAGTCCATGTGGACAATGAGATCGCCGTCCAGAATCTGACCCGGATGGCCGCCGGACACAAGCTGGCCGCCCGTTCCGAAAAACGGAGCGGCCAGGAGTTTGTGGTCACTATGGAGGTGACGAATCCCGTCGGGGAGGCCCCTATGGAAGAGCCGCCGCTCTCCTGCGCCCCGGACGTCAGGGGAAATCTGGTGGTGGCGGTGGACAGCGCCGTCATGGGCCGGGGCAGCGAGGAGCTGGGCGGCGTGCTGATGAAGGGCTTTCTCTTCGCCGTGAGTCAGCTGCCGGAGCTGCCGAAAACCATGCTCTTTTACAACGGCGGGGCCCGCCTCACCTGCAAGGACTCCGCCTCCCTGGAGGACCTGAAAAACCTGGAGGCCCAGGGGGTGGAAATTCTAACCTGCGGCACCTGCCTGAACCACTATGGACTGACGGAGGAACTGGCCGTGGGCGGCGTGACGAACATGTACTCCATCGTGGAGAAGCTGGCGGGAGCGGGCAAGGTGGTCAAGCCGTGATCTATCTGGACAACGCCGCCACCACCCGGACCAAGCCTCCCGCCGTGGCCGCCGCCGTGCTGGAGGCCCTGTCCTCATATGGCAACTGCGGCCGGGGCGGGCACGAGGACGCCCTGTCGGCGGCCCGGACCATCTACGAGACCCGGGAGAAAATCGCCGCCCTGCTGGGCTGTCCCAGGGCGGACCATGTGTGCTTCACCCAGAACTCCACCCAGGCCCTGAACATTGCCATCTCCGGCCTGCTGGGCCCCGGGGACCACATTCTCTCCACGGATTTGGAGCACAATTCTGTCCTGCGGCCCCTGTACCGCCTCCGGGACCAGGGGGCGGCAGTGGATTTCGTTCCCGCGCCGGGGGGACGGCTGGATTATGACGGCTTTGCCCGTCTTCTGCGGCCGGAGACAAAGGCTGTGGTCTGCACCCACGCCTCCAACCTGACGGGGGACGTGGTGGATATTGACTGGGTCGGCCGCTTCGCCCGGGAGCATGGCCTGCTCTTCATCCTGGACGCCTCCCAAACGGCAGGGGTCCTTCCCATTGACATGACCGCTCAGTGCATGGACGTGGTGTGCTTCACCGGACACAAGAGCCTCATGGGCCCCCAGGGCACCGGAGGACTGTGCCTCCGGGGGGGACTGGAGGTCCGCCCCTTTGCGGTGGGCGGCACCGGGGTGCAGAGCTACTCCGAGTCCCAGCCCCTGGACTACCCCACCCGCCTGGAGGCCGGCACCCTCAACGGCCACGGCCTCGCGGGCCTCAGCGCCGCCCTGGACTTCCTGAACGAAACCGGCCCGGACACCATCCACGCCCGCGAGGACGCCCTGGCCCGCCGGTTTTACGAGGCGGTCAAGGACCTGACAACGGTCTACGGCGACTTTTCCGCCCCCCTCCGGGCTCCTATCGTGACGCTGAACATCGCCGGCTGTGACTCCGCCGAGGTCTCTGACGAGCTGGCGGAGCGCTTTGAAATCGCCACCCGCCCCGGCGCTCACTGCGCCCCCCGGCTCCACCACGCTCTGGGGACAGAGGACCAGGGGGCCGTCCGGTTCTCCTGGTCGTACTTCAACACGGAGGCGGAAACCGACGCGGCGGCGGAGGCGGTCCGCGTTCTGGCCCGGGAGGCCCGGTAGAGATGCGGGAACGGTCGGAAAAATGCGTGGTGACCTTCCGCACCACCGCCGGGGCCATGGCCATGGAGGCCGCCTGCCAGACGTCCGGTCTGCCGGGACGGCTGATCCCCGTGCCCCGGAGCGTCACCGCCGGCTGCGGGCTGTGCTGGGCCGCGCCGCCGGAGGCCCGGGAGGACCTGGAGGAGCTGGTGATGAAAAAACACTTGGATGTGGACGGAATTTATGCTATTATCCTCTGAGAGGTGATGCTGTTTGTCCAACATCTGCGAGGACTGCGTCTGCTATGACTACGACGGGGAACTGGAGGCCTTCATCTGCACCATGGACCTAGACGAGGACGAGATGGAGCGCTTTTTGAAGGGGACCAATACCGCCTGTCCCTTCTACCGCCCCGGAGGCGACTACAAAACCGCCGCGAAACAGTGAGGGAGGACCTTATGGAACTGGTAGACCTATACGACGAAAACCGCCTCCCCCTGGGGAAAACCGGGGAGCGAAGCGCCCGGCGGGCCCCCGGCGAGTACCGGACGGTGGTCCATGTCTGCGTTTTTGACCGCCGGGGACGGCTGCTGATTCAACAGCGGACCCCGGAAAAATTCATCTGGCCGAACCTCTGGGACCTGTCCGTAGGCGGCGGCGTGGACGCGGGAGAGACCAGCCGCCAGGGAGCGGAGCGGGAGTTTCGGGAGGAGCTGGGCTGGCCCCTGGACCTCGGCGGTCTCCGCCCCTCGGTGACGGTGAACTTTGGCGGCGGCTTCGACGACTTCTTCCTCATTCAAATGGACCTGGCCCTGGAGGACCTGACCCTGCAAAAGGAGGAAGTCCGGGCCGTCCGCTGGGCCGCTCTGGACGAAATCCTGGACATGCTGGCGGAGGGGACCTTCATCCCCTACCCGGAGAGTTTTCTGCGCTTCCTGTTCGACATGCGGGACCAGTTCGGCTTTCCCACAAAATAGCGGCAAAAAACCGGAAGGACCATCCTTCCGGTTTTTCTCAATTTTAAAAAATTCTGATTCCAAGCCACCGGCGCTCTGGTCTTTTCATCTACTCGCCGTCCAGTCCGTACTCCGCCCGCCAGGCGGCCAGCTCCGCCTCGTCCTTGTCGTCCAGGGCGTGGAGACCGCTGCGGCTTTCCATATGGTGGGTCAGCTCATGGGAGAGGGTCTGGCGAAGCTCCGTCCGCCAATCCTCCTCCGTCCAGTCCTCCCGCTCCGCCAGGGCGGCGAAGGAGCCGTAATAGAGGTTGATATACCGGCCCAGCAGGTCCTCGCGGTACTCCCCCAGGACGTACATCTCCCCCGCCGGGAATTCCGGGTCCGGCACGGCGTCCTCCAGCAGGTTCACGCCGCCGTTGAGCCCGTCGAACAGGGCCTCCGGGAAGGGCTCCGCCAGTTCGTCCAGCAGCTCCCCCGCCTGATCAAAGCTCAGGCGCATGGGCCCTCCAGAATGACGCTCTCCAGCTCCTCCATGGTATCCGCCAGCCGGTCCGCCCCGGCCTCCTCCAGGGAAGAACGGGGCCGGAAGCCCCAGGTGACGCCGCAGGCCTTCAATCCCGCGTTGTGGCCTGTCTGGATGTCCACGCTGCTGTCCCCCACGAAGAGGGTGCTTTCCGGCTTGGCGTCCAGCTCCTTCATGATGCTGTGAATTCCCGCCGGGTCGGGCTTTACGGGCACGCCGTCCACCTTTCCCCGGACCAGCCGGAAAAAGCCCGGCAGATAATGCTCCACGATCTCCCGGCTGAAGCTGTCGGCCTTGTTGGAGTACACCGCCATCTGCACCCCGGCGGCCTTCAGACGCTCCAGCAGCTCCGGAATGCCGGGATACGGGGCGGTGGCGTCCATGTTGTGCTCACCGTAGTACTCGCTGAACTGGGAGAGGGTGTTCATCAAAATCAGAGGGCTTCGGCAGCCCTCGGGAGAGAACTTGGAAACCAGATTGGGAATGCCGTGGCCCACCATGGCCTTGAACCGCTCCACCGAGTGCTCCGGCCAGCCGTTGCGGCGGCAGACCCAGTTCCCGGCGGCGGCCAGGTCCTCGATGGTGTCCAGCAGGGTTCCGTCCAGGTCAAAAATCACGGTATGATACATATGACACCTCATAATCAGTTATCGGAATGGTGAAGGAAACTTGGAATATCCGCCGGTTCCTCAGCTATAGATATTCTAACAAGCCCCCTCCCCCTTTGCAAGTGACGAAGGGACTGAAAGCCGGGGGCGGCGGCGGCGGCTTTTTTAGCGTATCTGGCAAAAAGGAGCGGGAAAGGGAACCTCCGACCCTTGACTTTTCCCTCCAAAGCGTGGATAATGGCAATGTCTTACACCAAACCCGCCGGGACCCATCCGGCTTGACTCGGAGGTTTTTCTATGGCTCCTGACAGCCGCTTTTTCCAGGACATGGAGGACCGCATCCCCAAGGGGACGGTCCGCACCCGCTTCGCCCCCTCCCCCACGGGCTACATGCACGTGGGCAATCTCCGCACCGCCCTGTACACCTGGCTCATCGCCCGGCACCACCACGGCACCTTCATCCTCCGCATCGAGGATACGGACCAGGGCCGTCTGGTGGAGGGCGCCACGGACGTCATCTACCGCACCATGGCCGAGTGCGGCCTGACCCACGACGAGGGCCCCGACGTGGGCGGTCCCACGGGACCCTACATCCAGTCGGAGCGCCGGGACCTGTACGGCAAATACGCCAAGCTCCTGGTGGAGAAGGGCGCGGCCTACTACTGCTTCTGCGAGAAGACCGAGTCCGAGGAGGACAGCGGCGGCTTCGACCGGGCCGCCGACCCCTGCCGTGACCTCTCCCAGGAGGAAATCGACGCCAATCTGATGGCGGGAATGCCCTACGTCATCCGCCAGCGCATCCCGCAGGAGGGGACCACCACCTTCCACGACGTCTCCTTTGGGGACATCACCGTGGAAAACAAGACCCTGGACGATCAGGTCCTTTTGAAGCGGGACGGCCTGCCCACCTATAACTTCGCCAACGTGGTGGACGACCATCTCATGGGCATTACCCACGTGGTCCGGGGCAGCGAATACCTCTCCTCCGCCCCGAAGTACAATCTGCTGTATGAGGCCTTCGGCTGGGACATTCCCACCTACGTACACTGCTCCCCCGTCATGCGGGACCAGCACAACAAGATGAGCAAACGCCATGGGGACCCCTCCTACGAGGACCTGATCCAGCAGGGCTATCTGACCTCCGCCGTGCTGAACTACGTGGCGCTGCTGGGCTGGGCCCCCAAGGGCGAGCGGAGCGAGCAGGAGGTCTTTTCCCTGGAGGAGCTGGTGGACGTCTTCGACATCGCCGGCATCTCCAAGTCTCCCGCCATCTTCGACATGGAGAAGCTGACCCATTTCAACGCCCTGTACCTCCGCGCCATGACGCCGGAGGACTTCGCCAAAACCGCGGAGCCCTATATCCGGCAGACCGTGAAAAACCCCTCCGTCGACGCGGCGGCGGTGGCCGCCCTTCTCCAGGCCCGGTGCGAAAAGCTGACGGACATTCCGGAGAAGGTGGACTTCTTCGACGCTCTGCCGGACTATGACGCCGCCCTCTTCACCAACAAGAAGTCCAAGACCGACGGCGAGGTTTCCAAGCGCATGCTGGAGGCCGCCGTCCCCGTCCTGGAGGCCCTGCCGGACTGGACCCAGGACGCCGTTCACGACTGCCTCATCGCCCTGGCGGAGCAGCTTGGCGTCAAGAACGCCACGCTGATGTGGCCCGTCCGCATCGCCGCGGCGGGCAAGCAGGTGACCCCCGGCGGCGCGGTGGAAATCTGTCACATCCTGGGCAGGGAGGAAACCCTCCGCCGCCTGCGCCTGGGCCTTGCGAAGCTGTAATCTCCGCCCCCATATTTTTCAAATTAAATAAAGGACTGGTTTTATCTCATGAGCAAACTCACCATCCCCGCCGGCTACAAAATGCCTCTGAGCAACAACGAACTCCAGCGAGCCATTGAACTTATTCACGAGGATTTTCAGCGCAGCCTCACCCTTCGTTTGAACCTCCACCGGGTCTCCGCCCCCCTGTTTGTGGACGGCCGCACCGGCCTGAACGACGACCTCAACGGCGTGGAGCGCCCCGTCGCCTTCGAAATCCCTGACGTGGGCACCGAGGGGCAGGTGGTTCACTCCCTGGCCAAGTGGAAGCGCTTGGCCCTGAAGCGCTACGAGTTCCCCGAGGGCTGCGGCCTCTACACCGATATGAACGCCATCCGCCGGGATGAGGTTGTGGACAATCTCCACTCCATCTATGTAGACCAGTGGGACTGGGAGAAACACATCGGCCAAAAAGACCGAACCCTCCAGTACCTGAAGGACACCGTGCTGAACATCGTAAGCGCCCTGTGCGACACCGCCTCCGTCCTGCGGAACCACTTCCCTGTCCTCACCTTCCGGCCGGAGCGGGACGTGTGCTTTCTCACCACCCAGGAGCTGGAGGACCGCTATCCGAACCTGAACCCGGCGGAACGGGAGACGGAAATCTGCCGGGAGCACCAGACGGTATTCCTGATGCAGATCGGCAAAACCCTGAAATCCGGAACCCGCCACGACGGCCGGGCCCCGGACTATGACGACTGGGAGCTCAATGGGGACATCCTCATGTGGAACCCGGCGCTGGAGCGCTCCTTCGAGGTTTCCTCCATGGGCATCCGGGTGGACGCGGAGGCTCTGGACCGCCAGCTCACCGCCGCCGGATGCGACGAACGGCGGAAGCTGCCCTTCCATCAAATGCTGCTCAACGGCGAACTGCCACAGTCCATCGGCGGCGGCATCGGACAGTCCCGGGTGTGCATGCTGCTGCTGGGGGCCTGCCACATCGGCGAGGTCCAGGCCAGCCTCTGGGACAAGGAGACCCTCGAGGACTGCGAGAAGGCGGGCATTACCTTGCTGTAACGCACTTTTCTTGAAAGAAAAGTACGCAAAAGAACTTCGGCGCGCTCTGGCGGTCCGGGGGTATCCGGGCTGGAGCGGCGGCAGCGCCGTCTCGGCTTGAAGATAGAGAAGGACCGGCGGGGATGTTTCCTCGCCGGTCCTTCCGCTCTTTTTCAGGGGTGCTCACTCGACCGCGAGAGCGGGCGCGTCCTCCTTGGGCCGGATGATCACCGTTTCGTTCCCGTCCGCATCTACGCTTCTCTCCGTCTCGAACTCCTCCGTTTCTGCCGCCGTCCGTTCATTGCTCCAGCCGTTCAAGCCGGTGGATTCCACGAAGGCGTCCGCCGCCGCCGGGTCTGCCTTGGCGGGGTCCAGAGGCAGGGTGAAGAGGGCATGGACGCCGGTGAAGTCCTCACAGAAGGCGATGGTCCCGTCCTCCGCCATGGTGAACGTGTTATTGTCCGGGACGAAGCCCTCGTAGAAGGCCATGTAAACCGTGCGGTCCGCGAACATCTCAATGCTGGCGGTATCCAACAGAAAATAATATACGTTGTCCTTGGCGAAGCCCTGGGCAAAGGCATCCAGGGTCCAGTTGTTCACCGCCCGAGGGGAGTAGCCCTCCACCAGAGGGGTCATCGTGAAGCTGCTGAAATCGAAATCCCAGTTTTCCAAAAGGGCGCCGTCCAGCCGCCGGAGAGCCAGGACGGAATACGTGTGGTCTTGTTCCAGGTCCTGATTCAAAACGTCCAGGTTCCTCCCGGAGACCAGACCCAGCAGGGTGATGGAGTAGCCCCCGTTCTCCACGGTTTCGTTGAGCAAAAGCGCGTCCTTGCCGCTGAACGCCTCCGCCAGCAGGGGCTGGTCGTACTCCTCCGCCACCTGGGCGGGGGTCAGCCAGGCGAAGGCGGCGGAGACGGACACCACCAGTAAGGCGATGCAGGCCGCAATGAGTACAGCCATTTTTTTTGTCTTGTTGAACGTCATGTCGGTACACTCCTTTTCCAATTCGCGGGCGCGTTTTTGCAGCAGGTCCGCCGTCCGCTCCTGAAAATCCGCGGAAAAGGAGAGTTCGTCGAAGGCTTTGCGATAGTCTTCCCGGTTCATACTGCGTCCTCCCTCAGCATCTGCCGCAGCCGCTCCCGGCCGCGGGCCAGGCGGGTGCCCACCGTGGCGGCGGGCAGGCCCAGCAGTTTGGCAATTTCTCGGATGGAATATCCCTCGTAGTAATGGAGGTGAATCACGGCCCCGTATTTTTCCGGCAGGGTCCGGACGGCGGAGCGGAGCTCTTCACCGGCGCTCTCCGGGGCTGCAGGTTCCGTAACATCCTCCAGAGGGATGTTTCGCTGTTCCGCTTTTCGGCGGATGTCGCTTGCGCGCTGAAGGGTGGTTCGGATCAGCCAGGCCTTCTCGTGCTCCCCGTCCCGAAAGGCGGGCCGGGCAGTAAGCAGGCGCAAAAACGCCTCCTGCACGGCGTCCTCCGCGTCGGCGGCGGAGCTCAGGCGGGTACAGGCCAGCCGCAGCAGCATGGGACTGTACTCCGCCACAATCCGGCATATGGTTTCATCGGTACCAAATGGAACCACGGTCCTCAACTCCCTTCACTACCAACACGTCCGGAAGCCGGGAAATTTTTCACTCCCCCCGAAAAATTTCATCCGGCGTCCTGGGGAAACCTTCCGCGTCTTCTCCCCTTACAATTTGCAGTTCTGCCGCAAAGCGCCCTTCCGGCAAAGACTTTGTAATTTTTGACAAAAATCGAAAAAACCTATGACAAATCTGTGGGTGTGTTGTATAATGGACTTGTATTCTACAGTCGCCAAACCGGCGAGGAAGGAGTTCCCGGTGGAAAGACAAGACAAAACTGCGGTCCGCGAGACTATTTTGGAGGCGGACGCCCCCGCAGTGGCGCTGCCCCGCACCATCCATCTGGTCCCCATGGACCGCCTGAACGGCTTCGACGTGCGTCCGGGCTTTTACGAGATCAACGGCGCCACCGCCATTCCCGGCGGCGTCAATTTCACGGTTCACTCCCACGGAGCCACGTCCATTGAGCTTCTGCTCTTCCGGCGGGAGGAGACGGAGCCCTACGCCATTCTCCCCTTCCCGGAGCGCTACCGCATCGGCAACGTATACTCCATGATTGTGTTCAAGCTGAACATTGAGGAATTCGAGTATGCCTATCGGGTGGACGGGCCCAGGAACGTGGAAAAGGGCCTGATCTTCGACAAGACGAAATACCTGCTGGACCCCTATGCCCGGGCGGTTACGGGACAGAGCCAGTGGGGCGTGAAGTCCTCCATGGATCAGCACTACAAGGCCCGGGTCGTGAAGGACGATTTTGATTGGGGCAATCTCACCCGGCCCCTGATTCCCATGGAGGATCTGGTGATCTACGAGCTCCATGTCCGGGGCTTCACCATTCACGAGTCTTCCGCCGTGGCCGCCCCCGGCACTTTCGAGGGTCTGCGGGAAAAGATTCCCTACTTAAAGGAGCTGGGCGTCAACGCCATTGAGCTTATGCCCATCTTCGAGTTTGACGAGATGCAGGACGCCCGGCAGGTGGACGGGGTACAGCTTTACAACTACTGGGGCTACAACACCGTCAGCTTCTTCGCCCCCAACACCAGCTACGCCTCCGGTACCGAGTACAACCGGGAAGGCAACGAGCTCAAGCGGCTGATCCAGGCCTGCAACGAAAACGGCATCGAGGTCTATCTGGACGTGGTCTTCAACCACACGGCGGAGGGCAACGAGGACGGTCCCTTCTTCTCCTTCAAGGGCTTTGACAACAACATTTACTATCTCCTCACCCCCAACGGGCAGTACTATAATTTCAGCGGCTGCGGCAACACCCTGAACTGCAACCACCCCATCGTCCATCAGATGATCATCGACTGCCTGCGCTATTGGGTCACCACCTATCACATCAGCGGCTTCCGCTTCGACCTGGCCTCCATCCTGGGCCGGAACGAGGACGGCAGTCCCATGCACAAGCCCCCCCTGCTCCAGGCCATGGCCTTCGACCCCATCCTGGGAGACGTGAAGCTCATCGCCGAGGCCTGGGACGCCGGAGGCCTCTACCAGGTGGGAAGCTTCCCCGCATGGAACCGCTGGGCGGAGTGGAACGGCCGCTATCGGGACGATATGCGCCGCTATTTGAAAGGCGACGCGGCCTGCGCCCAGGCCGCCGCTCTGCGGATGGTGGGTTCCCGGGACATCTACCAGTCCGGGGACCGGAAAAACGCCTCGGTAAACTTCATCACCTGCCACGACGGCTTTACCCTCTGGGACCTCTTCAGCTACAACGTCAAGCACAACGAGAAAAACGGCTGGGGCGGCACCGATGGCGCCAACGACAACAACAGCTGGAACTGCGGCATCGAGGGCGAAACCGACCTTCCGGAGATCAACACCCTCCGCCGGCGAATGGTCCGCAACGCCTTCGCCCTTCTGATGTGCAGCCGGGGCATTCCCATGTTCCTGGCGGGAGACGAGTTCTGCAACACCCAGTTCGGCAACAACAACGCCTACTGTCAGGACAATCTCACCAGCTGGCTGGATTGGCGGCTGCTGGAAAAAAACCGGGACATGTTCCGCTTCTTCCAGTTCATGATTGCCCTGCGCAAACGCTTCCGCATCCTGCGGGCCAACCTCTCCGACGGATACTACGGCTTTCCCGACGTCAGTTTCCACGGCGTCACCCCCTGGCACAGCCAGTTCCAGGACCATGAGCGCTACGTGGGTGTCCTCTTCGCCGGACAGGCCCCGGGGGAAGCGCCCCAGATCGTCTACACCGCCTCCAACGCCTATTGGAAACCCCTGGAGGCAGAGCTTCCGGACCTGCCGCCCAACATGTGCTGGGAGCAGCTGGCGGACACCTGGGAGGCGGAGCAGAAATCCCTGGATATCCCCGACGGCCGCTTCTCCATCGGTCCCCGGAGCGTGAAGGTCTTCGCCGCCCGGCCTCGGTAAGAGCGCCATGTCTGTGCCGGAACTCCTGCTGCCCGCCGCGTTTCTCCTGGAAACGACCAGATCCTCCAGACTTGGCGAGAGGGAGGCCCGGCGGAATTCCCAGCCATCCTCCTCCCGAAGTCCGGGGCTGCCGGCGGGCGGATAGGCCTCTTTCTGCGGTTCCATAATCTTCCGGCAGAGGCAACCGGCGGTTGCTTGACGGTTCGTCTCCCGGCGTGGTAAACTAACGGCACAAAGGAGGCGGACCCATGAACTTCAAAGACAACTTCACGGCCCTGCGGAAACAGGCGGGCCTTTCCCAAAACGACATCGCGGAGAAGCTCTTCGTCACCCGCCAGGCGGTTTCCCGCTGGGAGCAGGGGGAAACCGTGCCGGAGATCGGGACCTTACAGGCCATTTCCAAGCTCTTCGGCGTAACCATCAACAGCCTTCTGGGCTACCCGACGGACCTGCAGTGCCAGAGCTGCGGCATGCCCATCGTCTCCGGGGATATGGCCCGGGAGAAGGATGGAACGCTCAACCAGCACTACTGCAAATGGTGCCGGGACAACGGGGAGTTCCTCTCCGACTGCACCATGGAGGAAATGATCGAGTGGTGCCTGCCCTACATGCCCTTCGGCACTCCAGAGGGCAACCGGGAATTTTTGGGAAGGCTCCTGCCCACCCTGGACCGCTGGAAAAGAAAATAACAGGCGCCATAACCGGCGGAGCACCTTTGCAGGGCGCTCCGCCGCGCCTTGTTAAGGAGGTCTTCTTCAACCGCCCTCAGCGGGCGCATTTCTTGTCAGTTCATAAATTTACTGGCTCGAAATCTGGAAGAAAAAGGTTTAATATAAGGAAAAACGTTGACAGATTCCGGAAAATAGCTATTACCAATTTTTGCCCAGGCATGCTATAATTTTGTACAAGAGAGAGGGGGGGCTCTCAGCGGAAAATTATGCAAACTATGCAATCAGCGGAAAGCAGGCGTATCTTCAAAGCGGCAAAGAAAAGGAGAAATGAAATGGAACACAACCTAAACAAAAAGAGCAGCGCTCTGGCACTGATCCCCTTTCTGATTTTCGTCGTGATCTACCTGGGCGCCGGCCTGATTCTCCAGGCCCAGGGCGTCGAGATGGCGTTCTACCAGTTCCCTTCCGTCACCGCCATGTTCATTGCCCTGCTGGTGGCTTTCGCCATTACCAAAGGCACTCTTGACGAGCGCTTCGCCATCTTCGCCCGGGGCGCGGCCAACATCGACGTGCTGACCATGCTGATGATTTACCTGCTGGCGGGCGCTTTCTCCAGCGTAGCCACTTCCATGGGCGGGCGGGACGCCACCGTCAACTTGGGCCTCTCCCTGGTCCCCGTCCAGTTCCTGGCTGCCGGTGTGTTCATCATCTCCGCCTTCATGGGCACCGCCACCGGCACCTCCATGGGCACCATCGGCGCCATCGTTCCCATCGCCGTGGGCGTGGCGGACAAGGGCGGGCTGTCCATCCCCCTGCTGGTGGGCGCCTGCGTGGGCGGCGCCATGTTCGGCGACAACCTGTCCATGATCTCTGACACCACCATCGCCGCCACCCGTTCCCAGGGCTGCGAGATGCGGGACAAGTTCCGGGTGAATTTCTTCATCGCCCTGCCCGCCGCTCTCATTACCCTGGTGGTCCTGCTGATTGTGGGCCGCCCTGAGGTCGTTGCCCCTATGGATGACCTGAGCTACAGCATCATCAAGGTCGTGCCCTATCTGCTGGTTCTGATCTTGGCCCTCATCGGCATGAACGTGTTCCTGGTCCTGACCATCGGCATTTTTGTCGCCGGTATCGTGGGCATTGCCACCGGCTCCCTGGATTTGTTCGGCTTCGCCCAGGCCATCTGGAACGGCTTTACCGGCATGAACGAGGTATTCTTCCTGACCCTGTTCTGCGGCGGCATGGGAGAAATGGTCACCCACAACGGCGGTATCAACTGGCTCATCAACAGCCTCCGGGGCATGATGAAGGGCAACAAGTCCGCCCAGGTGGGCATTGCCGCCCTGGTCTCTCTGGCCGACTGTGCAACCGCCAACAATACCGTGGCCATCGTCCTCAGCGGAAACATGGCCAAGGAAATCAGCCACGAGTATAAGGTGGACCCCCGGCGGACCGCCTCTTTACTGGACGTGTTCTCCTGCGTCTTCCAAGGCATCATCCCCTACGGCGCACAGCTGCTGTCCGCCGCTGCGTTGACCACTGCCTGCGGCATCGCCATCAATCCCACGGATATCGTTCTCAACCTGTGGTACTGCTGGATACTGGCCATCGTGGGCATTGCCTCCATCTTCCTTCCCTTCGCCGACGGCATTTGCAAGGAGGACCCCTGGAACTGGGAGTATGACACCGCCGAGTCCGGCGTGGCCGCCAAGAAGGCCCTGCTGGCGGCGGAGAAGGCCATTGAAAAAGAGCACACCACCTGACAAAGCCCAAAAGCGCGCCGGTACTCCGGCGCGCTTTTTTCCAGAGACGTCCCCCCGGAACCGGCAAAGCGTCCCCGGCAGGGCGGAAACGGCGCTCAGCGGTCCCAGCGGCTGAGCTGCCGGGCCTCGCTCGTAAACTGGATGGACTCCAGAATGTGCACCTTCAGCAACTCCAAAAACCGCTCCGCCTGGGCGGAGAGCTTGCCGCCCTTCAGGGCAATCCAGCCGATGCGGATGCCGCTCTTCTCCGCCAGGGGCAGGGTAATGATCTTCCGGTAGCCGCTGCTCTTTGTAATCAGTCCGCTGCCGGTAGTAAATCCATCCGTATAGGACAGGACCCGCAGCATGGTGCTGCGGCTGTTCACCCGAATCTGCCGGGCGGGTTTTTTCAAGGACAGCATCCGGTACTCCTCGGAGAAGTCCACCGCCACGCCCTGCTCCCGCTCAAAGGACACATAGGGATAGCCCGCCAGGTCTGTCTCCGTCACCGCTTCCTGCTCCGCCAGGGGGTGGCCCCGGCGGACGTAAACGCAGGGGTCCACCACCGCAATCTCATGGAACACCAGCGCCCGGGAATCCAGAAAGCGGAAAATCATCTTTTCCGTCAGCTCCGTCAGGCAGATGACGCCGATGTCCGCCCGGTGGTCATACACGTCGTCGATGACCGCGTCCATGTCCACCTCCCGGACAGAGAACTGATAGCGGTTCACCTTGGGGGACTGGAGAAGCTCGATAAACGCGTCCTCCGTGAAGGGATAGCGCTGGGAGGAGATGGAGAGATGCGTGGCCGGGGCGGCGTTCCGCGCCTCGCCGTAGCGGGTTTCAATCCACTGCTTCTGCTCCAGCAGGGATACGGCGTAGCCCAGGAACTCCCGTCCGTCCGGCGTGAACTCCACCCCCCGGTTGCTGCGGACAAAAAACTGAATGCCCAGCTCTTCCTCCAACTCCCGTATGGCAGTGGATATGCCGGACTGAGAAAGGAACAGCTTGCCTGCCGCTTTGTTGATGGAACCGCACTTGGAAATCTCCACCACATAGGTCAGCTGCTGAAAGGTCATAACGCCTCCATGCTCTTCCCCGCTCCCGCGGGAACGGGGACGGCCGCTTCTGTCTCCGGCGCGCGGCACGCCGTGTTTTCCCGAAATCCAGAGTCTCTCCACTGTGAGCCCTTACCTGCATTATAAAGCGGCTCTGCGGAATTGTCAAATTGTTATCACTTAAAACGCTAACAAATTCTCAAAAACTGATACTAACACCCCCGTGGGAAAAATGGTATGATTCTTAGTAGAATTAGTAGAAGTTGAAAAAAACCGAGGTTTCGCTCTTCGGTCTATGGTCAACTTTACCGAAATCCCGCTGTATAACCGTCTCTCCACACAATCTCACAGGTCCGCCTGTCTCTGCCCGGAAAAAGCTCTTTATAGCAGAAAAACCGAATTCCAACTTTTCCCGGTCAAAATCAGCATTAGGCGGCGCAAAAAAGAAAGGAAGGTAAACAACTATGAACTGCAAAAACAAGGGCTTTGCCACCCGCCAGATTCACACCGGCAAGGTCGGGAACGCCGCCGGTTCCCTCTGCGCCCCGATTTACCAGACTTCCACTTTCGAGTTTGAGTCTGTGGAGCAGGGCGGCGCCCGCTTTGCCGGGAAGGAAGAGGGCTATATCTACAGCCGCCTGGGCAACCCCACCACCGCTCTGGTGGAGGCCAAGATGGCAGACCTGGAAGGCGGCGAGGACGCCCTGGCCGCCGCCTCCGGCATGGGCGCCATTGCCACCGCGCTGTGGAGCTCCGTGTCCGCCGGCGACGAAATCGTAGCGGACGAAACCCTGTACGGCTGCACCTACTCCCTGTTGGAGCACGGCATGGCCCAGTTCGGCGTCAAGGTCACCCTCACCGATCTCAGCGATATGGAGAATCTGAAAAAAGCCCTGACCGAGAAGACCAAAGTGGTCTATTTCGAGACGCCCTGCAATCCCACCCTGAAGATTCTGGACATCGCCCTGATCGCCAAAACCGCTCATGACTTCAACTCCGATATCCGGGTGATTGTGGACAACACCTTCTGCACCCCCTATCTCCAGCGTCCTCTGGAGCACGGCGCCAACACCGTCGTTCACAGCGCCACCAAGTACTTAAACGGCCATGGCGACGTGATCGCCGGCGTCATCGTCGGCGACAAGGAGTTTGTGACCAAGTGCCGCATGTTTGGTCTGAAGGACCTGACCGGCGCGGTGCTGAGTCCTTTTGATGCGTTCCTGATGGCCCGTGGCTTGAAGACCCTGGACATCCGCATGGAGCGCCACTGTGCCAACGCCAAAAAGGTGGCCGAGTTCTTTGAGTCGCATCCCGCCGTTTCCAAGGTCTACTATCCGGGCCTGGAGCATTTTGAGGGCTACGAGACCGCCAAGAAGCAGATGCGGCTGCCCGGCGGCATGATCTCCCTGGAGCTGAAAGCCGACAAGGCCGCCACCGCCGCCGCTTTGAACAAGCTGGAGCTGTGCACCGTGGCCGTCTCCCTGGGCGACGCCGAAACTCTGGTGGAGCACCCCGCCACCATGACGCACTCCACCTACTCCGCCGAGGAACTGAAAGCCGCCGGTATCCCGGAGGGGCTGGTCCGCGTCAGCGTGGGTCTGGAGGACCCGGAGGACATTATCGCCGATTTCAAAGCCGTTCTGGACCCCTTGGCGTAATTTTCTTATCGTTCAGCGGCGGGCATATCTTTACTGCCCGCCGCGTTTCTGGTACAATCAATCCGGAAAGGGCGGCGGCAGTCCGGCCCCGTCTTCGACGCAGTGAAATGAAAGGAGAACGCAGTACATGAAAGACATCGTAGAAATCCGCTGGCACGGCCGGGGAGGCCAGGGCGCGAAGACCGCGTCTTTGCTGCTGGCGGACGCCGCCTTCAATACAGGCAAGTATGTCCAGGGCTTCCCGGAGTACGGCCCGGAGCGCATGGGCGCGCCCATCACCGCGTACAACCGCATCAGCTCGGAACGCTCCACCGTCCACTCCAACATCTATGAGCCCGACTACGTCGTGGTCGTTGACGAGACCCTCATCTCCGCCGTGGACGTGACGGCGGGTCTCAAGAAAGAGGGCGCCATTGTCATCAATTCCGGCAAGAAGCCCGAGGAGCTCCGCCCCCTGCTCAAGGGCTATGAGGGCCGGGTGTGCACCATCGACGCCGGCAAGATCAGCGAAGAAGAGCTGGGCAAGAATTTCCCCAACACCCCCATGCTGGCCGCCATTGTGAAGGTCAGCGGCGTGGTGGACGCAGAGGAGTTCGTCAAGGACATGGAGGCGTCCTTTAAGCACAAGTTTGCCTCCAAGCCCCAGGTCATCGAGGGCAACATGCGGGCCCTGAAACGCTCTATGGAGGAGGTACAGGAAGGATGAGCCATTTAGCGAAGGATATGACCCCTCAAGTCACCTGGAAGGACATCACTCCCGGCGGCGCCATCTTCGAGGGCGGCACGTCTGAGGTTGTCGAAACCGGCGACTGGCGGACCATGAAGCCGGTGCTGGACATGGACAAGTGCAGGCAGTGCCTGCTGTGCGCTCCCGTGTGCCCGGATATGTCCATCCCTGTCAACAGCGAAGGCAAGCGGGAGGATTTCAATTACTTCTTCTGCAAGGGCTGCGGCATCTGCGCCAACGTCTGCCCCTTCGGGGCCATCACCATGGTCAAGGACCGTACTTTTTCTTGAAAGAAAAAGTAGGCAAAAAGAACTTTCGCCCGCTCCGGCGGCCTGGTAATCCACCGGGCCGGAGCGGCGGCAACGTAGAATTGCGAAAATGAAGGGGAGCAATCAATGAGTATCAGAGAACGTTTGTCGGGCAACGAAGCCGTTGCCTACGCGATGAAGCAGATCAACCCGGATGTCATGGGCGCGTATCCCATCACGCCGTCCACCGAGATTCCCCAGTATTTCTCCGCCTACGTCGATAACGGCGAGGTGGACACCGACTTCATCGCCGTGGAGTCTGAGCACTCCGCTATGTCCACCTGCATCGGCGCTCAGGCCGCCGGCTGCCGCGCCATTTCCGCCACCAGCTCCTGCGGCCTCATTTACATGGCTGAGATGCTGTACGTGGCGGCGTCTGACCGGCTGCCCATCACCCTGGCGGTGAGCTGTCGGGCGCTGAGCGGGCCCATCAACATCAATAACGACCACTCCGACGCCATGGCGGTCCGGGATTCCGGCTGGCTGATGCTGTTTGCCGAGACAAACCAGGAGGCTTACGACAACTACCTCCAGGCCATGCGCATCGGCGAGGCGGTGTCCCTGCCTATCATGATCTGCCAGGACGGCTTCATCACCTCCCACGCCATCGAGAACATCGAGCTGGAGGAGACGGAGAAGGTCCGTCAGTTCGTGGGCGAGTACAAGCCCCAGCACTACCTCCTCAACAAGGACGAGCCCATCGCCGTGGGTCCCTACTCCACCCCCGTCTACTACATGGAGACCAAACGCCAGCAGGCCCAGGCCATGATGGACGCCAAGGATATCATCAAGAAGGTCGCGGACGAATTCGCCGCCTGGACGGGCCGTCAGTACGGCCTCATTGAGAAGTACGAGATGGACGACGCCGAGGAGGCCATTATTATCATCGGCTCCTCCGCCGGCACCGCCCGGGAGGCCATCAAGCAGCTCCGGGCCCAGGGCAAGAAGGTGGGCATGATTAAGATTCGCTCCTTCCGCCCCTTCCCCGCCGAGGAGATTGCGGACGCGCTGAAGAACGTGAAGGCCTTCGCCGCCATGGACAAGGACGACAGCTTCAACGCCCACTGCGGCCCCATCTTCGCGGAGACCTGTGCGGGGCTGTATGCCAACGGCGTCAGCGGCCCCAAGGGCATCAGCTACATCTACGGCCTGGGCGGCCGGGACGTGCGGGTGGAGAGCATCCAGCACGTGTTCGCGGACCTGGAGAAGATTGCCGAGACCGGCGAGGTGGGCGAGACCTACCGTTACCTGGACGTGCGCGAGTAAGGAGGGAGGAGTCAAAATGGCCTATAATCTGAAAGAAAACGTCATGAAGGAAGACCGCTTTACCGGCGGCCACAGAATGTGCGCGGGCTGCGGCTGCCCCATCGCGGTGCGGACCGTCCTGCGGGCGCTGGAGCCGGAGGACCACGCGGTGGTCTGTTCCGCCACCTGCTGCCTGGAGGTCTCCTCCTTCATGTATCCCTATACGTCCTATAAGGACAGCTTCATTCACAACGCCTTTGAGAATGCCGCAGCGACCCTGAGCGGCGTGGAAACCGCTTACCACGCCATGAAGAAACGGGGCAAGATCGACGCGACGTACAAATTCATCGCCTTCGGCGGCGACGGCGGCACCTATGACATCGGCTTCCAGAGCCTCTCCGGCGCCATGGAGCGGGGGCATGACATGGTATACGTCTGCTACGACAACGAGGCGTACATGAACACCGGCATTCAGCGCTCCAGCTCCACGCCCCACTTCGCCGACACCACCACCACGCCGGTGGGCAAGGTGGTTCCCGGCAAGCCCCAGCAGAAGAAGAATCTGACCAAGATCATGGTGGCCCACGGCATCCCCTATGTGGCCCAGACCACCTTCATCGGGAACTTCAAGGACATCGCCGAGAAGTCCCACAAGGCCATCTACACCCCTGGCGCGGCGTTTTTGAATGTTATGGCTCCCTGCCCCCGGGGCTGGCGGTATCCCTCTGAGAAGCTGATGGAGATCACCAAGCTGGCCGTCGAAACCTGCGTGTGGCCCCTCTATGAGGTCATCGAGGGCAAGTACATCCTCAGCTACAAACCCAAGAACAAGCTGCCCGTGGAGGAATACCTCAAGGTGCAGGGCCGCTTTGCCCACATGTTCAAGCCGGGCAACGAGTGGATGGTCGAGGAGGTTCAAAAGGAAGTCGACCGCAACTGGGAAGACCTCCTCAAGCTCTGCGAACTGTAAAGCGTAATCTTACCATCTCCATACACTCTCCAAAGTCAGAGGAGGCCGCCATAAGACGGCCTCCTCTGACCCTCTAGGGAACCATTTTCCAGCTTCAAAACCGGCGGTTACCGGGCCTGCTCAGACGTCCCGGCGGACCAGGCGTTGTGATCCGTGTGGAGCAGGTGGTGGGACCGCTCGCCCAAGGGTTTTTTGAGGTAGGTCCGGTACAGCGCCTGCACATCCGGGTTCTCGTGGGAGAAACGGAGTTCGGAACCCGCGTCCAGCTTCCAGAGCTGGCTGCCCCGCGCTCCCGCGTACTCCGCGCCGCCGTGGATGGGCTGTCCGCCGCCTCCGGCGCAGCCTCCGGGACAGGCCATGACCTCCACAAAATCGTAGTCCGCCGTTCCCTCCTCAATGGCCTCCATCAGCCGCCGGGTGTTCCCCAGACCGCTGACCACCGCGACGCGGATGTCCCCCGCGCCGGGGATGTTGAACGTGGCCTCCTTCCAGGGTTTCTCGCCCCGAACGGCCTTGAAGGCGTCGGCGTCCGGGTTCTTCCCCGTCACCAGGTAGTAGGCGCTCCGCAGCGCCGCGTCCATCACGCCGCCCGTCGCGCCGAAGATCACCGCAGCGCCGGTGCCGCTGCCCAGGGGGCTGTCGAACTCCGCTTCCTCCAGGTCCGTGGGGATAATACAGTCGCTGCGGAACAGGCGCACCATCTCCCGGGTGGTCAGCACCACGTCCACATCCGGGTCGCCGCAGGCGTCCCGCATGGCGGGCAGCTCGCTCTCCGCCTTCTTCGCGGAGCAGGGCATGATGGACACCACGCATATCTTCTTCGGATCCAGGCCCATCTTCTCGGCAAAGTAGCTCTTGGCCACCGCGCCGAACATCTGCTGGGGCGATTTCGCCGTGGACAGATGGTCCGTGTAGGCCGGATACTGGGTCTTCAGGAACCGCACCCAGCCGGGGCAGCAGGAGGTGAACATGGGCCAGCGGTACTTCCCCCGGTGGGTGAAGCGGTCCACGAACTCGCTGCCCTCCTCCATGATGGTCAGGTCCGCAGCGAAGTTGGTGTCAAACACATAGTCGAAGCCCAGGCGCTTCAGCGCCGCCACCATGCGGCCGGTGGTGGCCTGCTTGGCCGGGAGATTGAAAACCTCCGCCCAGGCCACCCGCACCGCCGGAGCCACCTGAATCACCGTGGTAATCTCGGGGTCGGCCAGGGCCCGGAGGACCTTGGTGGTATCGTCCCGGACCGTCAGGGCGCCGGTGGGGCAGTGGGTGACGCACTGGCCGCAAAACACACAGTCCGTGTTCTTGAGGTAGCGGTTGTAGCTCACGTCCACCGTGGTCCGGGAACCCGTCCCGGCCACATCCCAGATGTTCATGCCCTGAATCTTGTCGCAGACCTGGACGCAGCGCATGCACTTGATGCACTTGCTGGCCTCCCGGACGATGGGAACGCTGAGGTCGATCTGGGCCCGCTCCGGCTGGACCGCATAGGGCTGGTAGTGGATGTTCAGGTCATGGGACAGCTGCTGGAGCTCGCAATAGCCGCTCCGCACGCAGACGGTGCAGTTGGAGTTGTGCTGCGAGAGAATCAGACGGAGATTCGTCTTCCGGGCGTCCCGTACCCGGGGGGAGTTCGTATGAATGACCATGCCCTCCAGGATTTCCGTGTTGCAGGCCGGGACCAGCCGCTCCGTACCCTCGATCTCCACCATGCACATCCGGCAGGCGGCGATCTCGTTAATGTCTTTCAAATAGCACAGATGGGGGATGGGGATGCCCGCCTTCTCGGCGGCGTTCAGAATGGTGGTCCCCTTGGGGGCGGTCAGCTCCCGGCCGTTGATCGTAAAGTTTACCATTTCTCCACACGTCCTCCCTTGAAGATTCCATAGCCGAAGTGGTCGCACCGCAGGCACCGGGAGGACTCCTGCCCGGCCTCCTGGTCGGTCATGCCGCACTCGATGCACTGGAAGTCCCCTTTGCGCTCGCCGGCCTCCCGTTCGGTGGCGTTGACCCGGCCCCGGGGCCGCAGGTCCGCGCAGCGGGGCGTGGGAACCTTGACCTCGGACTCGATCTCATGGTTAAAGCCCAGGTACTCGTCGATGTTGGCGGCGGCGGCCTTGCCTGCGGCGATGGCCCGGATGACCGTGGCGGGACCCGTCACGCAGTCGCCGCCTGCAAAAACGCCCACCATATCGGGCAGCTGGGTGCTGGAGTCCGCCAGCAGGGCCCCGCCCCGCTGAATCTTGATGCCCGTCTGCTCCAGGCCCCGGGTCTCGATGCCCTGGCCGATGGCGACGATGATCGTGTCCGCCGGAATCCGCAGGGGCTCCACGGCGGCGGTATTGGGCCGGGGACGGCCCGCCTTGTCCATTTCGCCGATGATCTGGGGCTGGGTCCAGAGGGCGGAGACGTGGCCGTTTTCGTCGGCCTCGATGCGCAGAGGAGCCTGGAGGGTCAACACCTCCGCCCCTTCGGCAATGGCTCCCTCCACTTCCTCGGCTTGGGCGGTCATATCCTCCTGACGGCGGCGGTAGACGCAGGTGACTTTTTCCGCTCCCAGGCGGATGGCGGAGCGGGTCACGTCCATGGCCACGTTGCCGCCGCCGATGACCACCACGTTCTGCCCGGCGAAATCGGGCATCTCGTTGTCCCCGATGTGGCGCAGCAGCTCCACGGCGGAGACCACGCCCAGGCTGTCCTCTCCCTCAATGCCCGTCTTCTTGTCGGTGTGGGCGCCGATGGAGAGATAAAGGCAGTCGTACTGCTGCTTGAGCTCGTCGAAGGAGAGGCCGGTCCCCACGTTGACCCCGGTATGTACCTCAATGCCGAGAGACAGGATGGAGGCGATTTCCGCGTCCAGCTTCTCCCGGGGGAAGCGGTAGCTGGGGATGCCGTAGCGCATCATGCCGCCCAGGGCCTTCTGCTTCTCGTAGACCGTGACCTTGTGACCCATAAGGGCCAGGTAGTAGGCCGCCGACAATCCGCCGGGGCCGCCGCCCACGATGGCCACGGACTTGCCCGTAGCCTTAGCGGGCTTGGGCTGGGGCACGTCCCCGGCGTGGTCCACGGCGTAGCGCTTGAGTCCGCGGATATTGAGGGCGTCGTCCACCATGTTCCGGCGGCAGCGGGCCTCGCAGGGATGCTCGCAGATGTAGGCGCAGGCCGTGGGGAAGGGATTGTCCTTACGGATGAGCCGCACGGCGTCGCCGCAGCGGCCCTCGCTGATGAGGGCAATGTAGCCGGGGATATCCACGCCTGCCGGGCACAGGGCCACGCAGGGCACGGGGTTTTTCAGAGACCCCAGGCAGCGGTGGTGCAGGATGTGCTCCTCGTAGTCGTCCCGGAAGCCCTTGAGGCCCATGAGGACCAGATTGGCCGCGTCGGTACCAATGGCGCAGTCCGCCGTGTCCACGATGACCTGGGCCGTCTTCTCAATCCGCCGGAGAATGCTCAGGTCCGGCTCCCCGTCCAGCACCTCCCGGATCATGTTGGAAAGCTGGCTCAGGCCGATGCGGCAGGGCACGCACTTGCCACAGGTCTGGGCCCGGCAGAGGTCCAGGAAATTCAGCGCCATATCCACGGGGCAGAGGCCCGGCGGGCTGGCCGCGATCCGCCGCTCCATATTGCGGTAGAGCTGCTCCACCACCGCCTGGGCCTGGCCGGGGGTCTTCACTTCCAGTCTGCTCATGACTTCACTTCTTTCCTAAAAGTTTTTTTGGTTTCCTAAATATTAATTATGAATGCAGTCCCCGGGAATGTCAAGAAAAGTTATAAAATAGACAATCTTTTTTTAAAAGCGCCGCTCTTTATTGTGAAATATTTCTCATAAGCATCCCGGCAACTCCTTATAGCGGAAAAAGACGACCGTCCCGCAGGACAGCCGTCTCTCTTTCCGGATTTTCAGGAATCCTTCCGGACCTTCCAGACTCCCGCCAGAATGTCCTTCAGGACCAGGAAGGCGTCCTGGTCCTCATAGCCATAGTCCCGTTCCAATCTGTCCAGCAGCCGCCCCAGCTCCGATGCGTAAGGCGCCGGCTCCACCTGGGACGGATATTGGACCAGGATACCTGATTGACCTCATCCAACGCACACTGTACCTTCTCCAGTCCAATATATGGAGCGCACTGATAGAGCGTTTCCTTGATCTGCTCCGGGGTAGCCCCCACGTCCAGGGCGGAAAGCGTATAGCGTTCCAGCGGCTTTCAAGTCTGGCAGGCAGGCAGCGCCGCCAAACGAATCAACGCTTTCTGCGCGTCTGTCAACGTCCCGTGTTCCGTAACATCTCCGCGCTAAAAGCCTTGGGCGATCTTCCGAACCTCCGGGTCGCAGTCGCCGGGGAATGCCTGACCCCGATACCAGTTCTGGTTATTCTTTTCTGACAATTCCGTCCGGTTCATTTGACTGCCTCCATTTTCACCGTGAAATTCTCTGTCATACCGCCGACCACATCCATTCCGCTGTCAATGCGGCCCAAGAGGATCAGAGAAGTGGAATTGCGGAAGTCCCGATAAAAGATGCAGAGGCTGCCCCAGGGGGCGTACAAGCGCAGGTCCCCCACATCCGGGTCAAAGGTATCCGGCATTCCCTCCCGCGATTGCCGGAATACTCAATCCTCCGGCTGATCCAAACCTAACCGCTGGGCGATTTCCTCCGGCTTGAGACCGGCTTTGCTGGCGCTCTTGATTAAATCCTGGATTTTCTGTTTTTTGGTCTTACGGGGTTTGCGCGGCGGTTTTGGCGCAAAAATGTCCTTTTTCTTCTGCTCCAAAGCCGCAATTCGCCTTTTAACAGCCGCCTCCTTCTTGTCAAAATCCTCGTTGGCGGCGGCTCTTTTGGCGGCGAGGGCGTCCAAGTCCTGACTCAGCTTTTGAATCTTGCCGTCAATATCCTCGGCCATCTGCTGCGGGGTGCGGCGCGTGCGCTTTACATTTTGCTCATCCATGGTTCATGCTCCTTTTTGATGTATGATTGAGAGAAAAA